>JAABUN010002549.1_pt1 | contig 31893 bp, 25 predicted proteins | sample 5559311 | NCBI WGS metagenome assembly JAABUN01 (sample SAMN10711877, study PRJNA513370) | rock metagenome | isolation source: Antarctica rocks | place: Antarctica: Victoria Land, Siegfried Peak sud | reverse complement strand
CACCGTGCCGCACCCGCAGCTGGTCCACCGCCAGGTCGCACACGAGCGCATGGATCTCATCGGGCCGGTCGTCGCGCTCCAGGGCATCGCGCAGGTCGCGCCGCAGCCGCACCAGCCGGTAGTCCAAGGCCATTGGACCACCCGCATCCGCCGACAGTGCGGTGTGCCAGGAGGCGGTCTCCAGGTCGCCCACGTGGTCGGCGTGCGACCACATCAGCAGGCAGATGACCGTGACCAGCAGCAGCATGACGAGGAAGGCCAGGCCTAGGCTCTGCGGCAGCACCCGCACGTACCAGAGCAGCAGGCCAACCAGGACGACGACACCCAGGGCGTTGAGCACCCGCCGGCGCCACAGGCGGGAGGTCCGCACGATCATTGAGCATCCTCACGGTCGCGGGCAGCCGCGCGCAGGTCGGCATTGATCCGGTCCAGAATGGCGACGGCCTCGTCGCGCTGCTGCTCGGTGACGGGGTGGCGAGAGAAGCGAGCTTCGCGGTAGAGGTCGGCGAGGGCAGTCACGGCCACCGGGTCCACCCGCCACCGGGCAAGCACCCGGGTGGCCAGGTCGACCGAGGTCTCGGCCGGGGAGGGCTCGAGACCGGCCCGGGAGACGCCGTCCTCCAGAGCCACCCAGCAGGCGACCACCGCGTTGCGTGGATCGCCCTGCGCTCGCACCCCGGCCGGGCCGGCGGCGGTCGCCTCGACCAGCGTGTCTAGGGCGTCCTCCGCATCGATCCTTGGCTCCCGGTCGTCCTCGCGTGACAGCAGCCAGCGCACGGCGAGGCCGATCACGACGAGCAACGCGCAGACGAAGAGGACCACCAGCCAGTCGATATGCAGGTTGATCGAGCTGTCCGAAGGCGGCTGTTGCTCCGCGGCCCGCGTCGGTGTGGTGGTGGGCGGAGCTGCCGTGCCCTCCGCCTGAGGGAGGTTGAGGGTGCTCTGCGGCCGCGAGAGCAACGGTGAGCCGGTGCCCGCAGCCCACAGCAGCACGAGGAATCCGAGCGTGGTCAGGGCCACGACCGTCGTGTTGCGCCGTTGCGTGCCCGTCGTCATCGCCGCGGGGTCAGGCCTGAACCGTCACGGGCGGTTGCACCAGTGCCACGTCGCGCACACCGAGCTCGTCTCCCGGGCGCAGGTCCAGGGTGCCGGTGATCTTGCCGGCCGAGGTGAGGTCGGTCATCGCCGCGGCCACCAGGTCGAGATCCGGCGTGGGGCCCACGACGGTGCCGGCGGAGATCTCCGTGCGCATCTTGACCTTGGCCTCCGACTTGGCCTTGCGCAGACCGGTCAGCGCACGACCGACCACGCCGAGCATCCGCGGGTCACCTCCTGCGGCAGCCGCGAGCTCCTCGATGGCTGGCCACGGCTGGACGTGCACCGAGTCAGTGTGCCACCACGACCAGACCTCTTCGGTGGCAAAGACGAGCACCGGCGCCAGCAGGCGCAGGTAGACGTCGAGTGCCACCTGCAGGGCAGCCCGGGCAGACGCCGTCGCCTCGGTCGCGTCCGAGGGCGCCGCAGCCGCGCTGCCGTAGGCGCGCTCCTTGACCAGCTCGAGGTAGTCGTCGCAGAAGGTCCAGAAGGAGGTCTCGGTGACCTCCAGGGCCCGGGTGTAGTCGTAGCCCTCGTAGGCCCGGGTCGCGGTCGCGACCACCTCGGCCAAGCCGGCGATCATCGCGCGGTCCAGCGGCTCGCTGATCCGGGCGACCAAAACCTCCAGAGGCTCCGGCGCCGGCAGGGTGCCGTCCGGGGCCGCCCCCATCGACAGCGCGAACTTGCTGGCATTCAGGACCTTGATGGCCAGGCGCCGACCGACCTTGATCTGCGAGGGGTCGTCGACGGTGTCCATCCCGGGCCGCGCGGCCGCCGCCCAGTAGCGCACCGCGTCGGTGCCGTGCTCCTCGAGCATGCCGAGCGGGGTGGTGGCGTTGCCCTTGGACTTGCTCATCTTCTTGCGGTCCGGGTCCAGGATCCACCCGTTGACGTAGGCGTCGGTCCACGGCAGCGAGCCGTGCTCGAGGTGGGCGCGGGTCACCGTGGCAAACATCCAGGTGCGGATGATGTCGTGCCCCTGCGGGCGCATGTCCATCGGGAAGACAGCGTCGAACAGGGCCCGGTCGTTGCCGAGCTCGCCGTCGGGGCGGTCGCCGACCGGCCACCCCGCCGCGATCTGCGGGGTGAGCGAGGACGTGGCCCAGGTGTCCATGACGTCGGCCTCGGCCGTGAACCCACCGGGGGAGTCGCGCTGCTGCTCGGTGAAGCCTGCAGGGACCTGCGAGGTGGGCTCCACCGGCAGGTCGGCCTCGGCTGGGATAAGGGGATGCTCGTGGTCGAGCTCACCGGCCTCGTTGAGGCGGTACCACAGCGGGATCGGCACCCCGAAGAAGCGCTGGCGGCTGATCAGCCAGTCGCCGTTGAGCCCGCCCACCCAGTTGGCGAAGCGGTGCCGCATGAAGTCGGGGTGGAAGCGCAGCTGCTCACCCCGGGCCAGCAGCTCCTCCCGCAGCGCACCGTCCCGGCCGCCGTTGCGGATGTACCACTGTCGCGAGGTGACGATCTCCAGCGGCTTGTCGCCCTTCTCGAAGAAGTTGGCCTTGCGCTGGGTCGTGACCGGCTCGCCGTCGAGGTCGCCGGACTCGCGCAGCGCCTCGACGACGGCGGTGCGGGCACTGAACGTGGTCTTGCCGGCCAGCTGCTCGGCATACAGGCTCTCACCCGGACCGCCGGCGACCCAGGCAGGGACGTCGGCCTGGAGCCGACCGGAGCGGGTGATGACCGAGCGGGTGGGCAGCTCCAGCTCGCGCCACCACTGCACGTCGGTGAGGTCGCCGAAGGTGCAGCACATCGCGATGCCGGCGCCCTTGTCCATCTCGGCCAGCGGATGCGCGAGCACCGGCACCTCGACGCCGAACAACGGGGACGTGACGGTGCTGCCGAACAGTGGCTGGTAGCGCTCGTCGTCGGGGTGAGCAATGAGAGCGACCACGGCCGGCACCAGCTCGGGCCGGGTGGTCTCGACATACACCGCCTCGTATGCGGCGCCGTTGCCTTCTGGACCCGGCTCACCCGTGGGGCGGTGGAAGGCGACGCGGTGGTAGGCGCCGGGGTAGTCACGAGCCTCCAGCTCGGCCTGCGCGACAGCGGTCTGGAAGGTGACGTCCCACAGACCCGGGGCCTCCTGGGAGTAGGCCTCGCCCCGGGCCAGGTTGCGCAGGAAGGCCTGCTGGGCGACGGCTCGCGAGCGGTCGTCGATCGTGCGGTACTGCACGCCCCAGTCCAGGCTCAGCCCAAGCCGGCGGAAGGTCTCCTCGAAGGTCTGCTCGTCCAGGACGGTGAGCTCCTCGCACAGCTCAATGAAGTTGGCCCGTCCGATCGGCACCTGGTCCGCGGCCTTGGCCGACCGGTTGTCACCGCCGCGCCGGGGTGGGGTGAAGCCGGGGTCGTGCGGGAGCGTGGCGTCGCCGCGCACGCCGTAGTAGTTCTGCACCCGGCGCTCGGTCGGCAGCCCGTTGTCGTCCCAGCCGATCGGGTGGAACACGTGCTTGCCGGTCATCCGGTGGTATCGGGCCAGGCAGTCGGCCTGGGTGTAGCCGAAGACGTGGCCGACGTGCAGCGAGCCACTCGCGGTGGGTGGCGGGGTGTCAACGGCGAAGATCTGCTCCCGCGGTGCACTCAGCGCGGCCTCGCGGTCGAAGGAGTAGGTGCCCCGGTCGGCCCATACCTGCGCCCAGACCTGCTCCAGCCCGTCCACCGAGGGACGGTCGGGCAGGGTGATCGGGCGCAGCTCCGTATGACGTGGCACAACGGTCTTCATGGTCCGTAGTCTCCCAGATCACCGTGACCGGTCGGTGACTTGTCGTCACGCTTGCGACACGGGGTCGACACATGACGTCCGAACTTTGCAACTTGTTCCAGCGCTTAGGTCACGTTTTGGTCACGACTGAGGTGTCGGCCTTGCTGATCAGGGCCGATGGGGGTTCCGTTACGACATGTTCACGCGCCCGCTGCCCCTGCCCATGCAAGAAGCCCCCGAGCCTACGGGCGTCTTCGCCACCATCGACTCCGCCATCAACAGCGTCTTCGAGCCCTTCAACGAATGGGCCGCCAAGATCATCTTCTGGACTCCCGGCTTCTTCCCTATGCCGTGGATCGTGATGTGGCTGCTCATCGCGGCCATCGTGATCACGGTGTACCTGGGCTTCATCCAGTTCCGTGGCCTGCGGGTGGCTACAGAGGTGATCCGGGGCAAGTACTCCTCGCCGGACGACCCGGGTGAGATCCCCCACTTTCAGGCCCTCACCTCGGCCGTCTCGGGCACCGTGGGTCTGGGCAACATCGCCGGTGTGGGCGCGGCGGTCACCATCGGTGGTCCAGGGGCCACGTTCTGGATGATCCTGGCCGGGTTGTTCGGCATGGCCACCAAGTTTGCCGAGTGCACCTTGGGGGTGAAGTACCGCACCGTCTACGAGGACGGCACCGTCTCGGGAGGCCCGTTCAAGTACCTGCCTGTGGCCTTCAGCAAGTTCCCCAAGATCGTCGGCACCATCCTGACCGGCATCTTCGCGGTGGCGATCCTGTTCTTCGGGGTCGGTGGCGGCAACATGTTCCAGGCCAACCAGACCTACTCCCAGGCCATCGAGGTCACCGGTGGTGTGGAGGAGAGCTTCCTAGCCAACCCTGCCGGCGGCATCATCTTCGGCGTGGTGCTGGCCGTCATCATCGGGCTGGTCATCATCGGCGGCATCAAGTCCATCGGCCGGGTCACCTCGACCCTCGTGCCCTTCATGGGCGGCATCTACGTGCTGGCCTGCTTGGTGGTCATCATCGGCGCGATCGACCAGCTGCCGGCCGCGATCGGCACCATCATCAGCGGTGCGTTCAGCCCCGACAGCCTCACCGGCGGTTTTATCGGCGTGCTGATCGTGGGCCTGCAGCGCGCCGCGTTCTCCAACGAGGCCGGGCTGGGCTCGGCCCCGATCGCGCACTCGGCGGTCAAGACCCGCCGCCCGGTCTCCGAGGGCTTCGTTGCCCTGTTCGAGCCGTTCATCGACACCGTCATCATCTGCACCATGACGGCGTTGGCCATCACCGTCGCCAACACGCCGTTCTACAACGACACGCGCGAGCAGGTCTCAGCGGACGCCGCCTACGACTACGGCGGCGGCGTCGCGGTCACCTCGGACGCCTTCGAGAGCGTCATCTCCTGGTTCCCCTACGTGCTGGCCGTGGCCGTGTCGCTGTTCGCCGTGTCCACCCTGATCACCTGGTCCTACTACGGCAACAAGGCGTGGAACTACCTGTTCGGTGAGTCCAAGACGGTCACCATGATCTACCGCGTGATCTTCCTGTTCTTCACCGTGGCCGGGTGCGTGCTGACGTTCGACCAGGTCCTGGGTCTGGCCGACTCGTTCCTGTTCGTCTGCGGCTTCGTCAACCTGCTCGGCGTGTACTTCCTGCTCCCCACCATCAAGCGGGAGATGAACGAGTACCTCGCCGACCGCAAGAGCGGGCACCTGCTGGAGTACGGCAAGCGCGACCACGAGAAGGACATCCCGGTGGACGACCTGGCCAACCGCGGACGGGACGGATCCGGGGCGAGCACGAGCACGAGCGGTGACTCCGACCCCGACGATGACGGCTTCGGGCGGGGCGGGGCAACAACGCCCATCAGGTAGCAGTCAACCCGACGGCGGGGATGCGTGCGCTTCGGCGCACGCATCCCCGCCGTCGTTGTACCCCCCAGGTCGTCGGCGCTAGCATGGTGGGTGCGTTGACCCGGCCATCACCGGCGAGCATCCGGAAGAACGGGCGACACGGCATACCTCAGCCTCCGAGCGGGGTATGCGGATCGCCTCACTAGAACCGGACGATGGGCCCGACACAGCCCGACGATCGAGCGGTTGTGCACTCGCCGGACACGACGGGTGGGCAGCAAGCGAGGTGGTACCGCGGCGCGTCAGCGTCGTCCTCGTGGCAGGTGACCCGAGTGATGCGACCACCGCAGGAGAGCTTCGATGACCTACCCCAGAGTGAGCACGGCGAACGGCCAGACGGCTGGCCTGACTCCGTCCCCGCGCTTCCCCGACATCGAGCGCGGTGTCCTGGACTACTGGGCCGAGAACTCGACGTTCGTCAGGAGTGTCGAGCAGCGCGACGCCGGCACCGACGGGTCAGGGGAGTACGTCTTCTACGACGGGCCGCCGTTCGCCAACGGGCTGCCGCACTATGGCCACCTGCTGACCGGCTACGTCAAGGACCTGGTGCCGCGCTACCGCACGATGCGTGGTGAGCGCGTGGAGCGCAGGTTCGGCTGGGACACCCACGGCCTGCCCGCCGAGCTCGAGGCGATGAGCCAGCTCGGCATCAAGACCAAGGACGAGATCGACGAGCTGGGGGTCGAGGCGTTCAACGCCAAGTGCCGCGAGTCCGTGCTGAAGTACACCGGCGAGTGGCGCGACTATGTCACCCGGCAGGCACGGTGGGTCGACTTCGACCACGACTACAAGACGCTCAACCCCGACTACATGGAGTCGGTGCTGTGGGCGTTCAAGCAGCTTTACGACAAGGGCCTGGTCTACGAGGGCTTCCGGGTGCTGCCCTACTGCTGGAACGACCAGACGCCGCTGTCCAACCACGAGCTGCGGATGGACGACGACGTCTATCAGGTGCGCCAGGACCCCGCGGTCACCGTCGGCCTGCGGATCGTCGGCGGCGGTGCGGATGCCAAGCCTGACGCCGACAGCGATGACGAGCTGGCAGGCGCGCTGCTGCTGGTGTGGACGACCACGCCGTGGACGCTGCCGGCCAACCTCGCGGTGATGGTCGACCCGGGCATCGACTACGTGGTCGTCGAAGGGCCGCACCCCTGCGAGCCGGAGCGCACCGAGCACTACGTGATCGCCGAGGCCAGGCTTACCGCATACGCCCGCGAGCTGGGCGAGGACCCCACGGTGCTGCGGCGGCTGACCGGTGCCGACCTGATCGGGCACTCCTACACCCCCCCGTTCTCCTACTACGCCGGTCACGCCAGGTCGCACCGCGTCGTCGAGGCCGACTTCGTGACCACGACCGACGGCACCGGGCTGGTGCACAGCGCCGGCGCGTTCGGTGAGGAGGACAAGGAAGTCACCGACCGCGAGGGGATCGAGCCGGTGATGCCGGTGGGGCCGGACGGGAAGTTCACCGCACCGGTCGACGACTACGCCGGGATGCTGGTCTTCGATGCCAATGCCCCGATCATCGACCACCTCAAGGCCGCCAACCGTGCGGAGGCCGAGCACGGCGCGGTGAGCCTCGGCACGGTGCTGCTGCGGCACGAGACCTACGACCACTCCTACCCGCACTGCTGGCGCTGCCGGCAGCCGCTGATCTACAAGGCGGTGTCCAGCTGGTTCGTCGCGGTCACGCAGTTCAAGGACCGGATGGTCGAGCTCAACCAGGAGATCACCTGGGTGCCCGACAACGTCAAGGACGGCCAGTTCGGCAAGTGGCTGGAGAACGCACGCGACTGGTCGATCTCGCGCAACCGCTACTGGGGCAGCCCGATCCCGGTATGGCGTTCGGATGACCCGGCATACCCGCGGATCGACGTCTACGGCTCGTTCGCCGAGTTGGAGGCCGACTTCGGAGAGCTGCCCCGCAACGCCGAGGGTGAGCCCGACCTGCACCGGCCGTACGTCGACCGGCTGACTCGCCCCAACCCGGATGATCCCAACGGGCACTCGACGATGCGCCGGGTCGAGGACGTGCTCGACGTGTGGTTCGACTCGGGGTCGATGAGCTTCGCGCAGGTGCACTACCCCTTTGAGAACGCTGACTGGTTCGAGCACCACTTCCCGGCCGACTTCATCGTGGAGTACATCGGGCAGACCCGCGGCTGGTTCTACACGCTGCACGTGCTGGCCACCGCACTGTTCGACCGGCCGGCGTTCTCCACCTGTCTCGTCCACGGCATCGTGCTCGGCAGCGACGGGCAGAAGATGAGCAAGTCCCTGGGCAACTACCCGGATGTGCGCGAGGTGTTCGACCGCGACGGCGCTGATGCGATGCGCTGGTTCCTGATGTCGAGCCCCATCCTGCGTGGCGGCAACCTGATCGTGACCGAGGAGGCCATCCGCGACGGGGTGCGCCAAGTGCCGATCCCGTTGTGGAGCGCGTGGTACTTCTTCGGTCTCTACGCCAACGCCGCCAAGTTGAAGGGCGAGTCGGGCTACCAGGCACGGTGGTCCACGGCCTCCACCGATGTGATGGACCGCTACCTGCTCGCCAAGACCGGTGAGCTGGTCGGCGACGTACAGACCCGGCTGGACGGTTACGACGTGGCCGGGGCGTGCGATGCCGTACGCGGCTTCGTCGACGTGCTGACCAACTGGTACATCCGCCGCTCCCGCGAGCGCTTCTGGGCGACGGACGCAGAGGGCGCCGCGACCGCATACGAGCCGGCGTTCGACACCTTGTACACCGTGCTGGAGACGCTGTGTCGGGTGGCCGCGCCGCTGCTCCCGTTGCTGACCGAGCAGGTATGGCGCTCGCTCACCGGCGGTGAGTCGGTGCACCTGACCGACTGGCCGGATGCCCAGGACTTCCCGGCCGATCCCGAGCTGGTCGTTGCGATGGACACCGTGCGCCGGGTCTGCTCGACCACCCTGGCGCTGCGCAAGGCCGACGGGCTGCGCGTGCGGCTGCCGCTGGCCACGCTGACCGTGGTCACCGACCGCGCCGAGGGTCTGTCCGGGCTGAGCGACCTGGTAGCCCAGGAGGTCAACGTGCGCGAGGTGCGGGTGGTCGACCTCGCCGAGGCGTCGCAGGCCGACTTCGGTGTCGAGCAGCGGCTGACGGTCAACGCCCGGGCTGCCGGGCCGAGGCTCGGCCGGGAGGTGCAGACCGCGATCAAGGCCAGCAAGACCGGCGACTGGTCGCTCGCCGACGACGGCACGGTCGTCGCGGGTGGGCTGAGACTGCAGGAGGGTGAGTTCAGCCTGGAGACGGTTGTCGGCAAGCCTGGTGCAGCAGCTGCCGCTGACGCCGATGTCGTCACGCCGGCCAGTGCTTCGAGGCAGGCCACCGCGATGCTGCCAGGCGGCGGATTTGTGGTGCTCGACACGCAGGTGACCGACGACCTTGCCCGTGAGGGCTTGGCCCGTGACCTGGTGCGTGCGGTGCAGCAGGCCCGCCGCGAGGCCGGCCTGGACGTCACCGACCGGATCAGCCTGACCGTCGTCGGCGACGACGACGTCTGGGCGGCCGCCACGGAGCACCAGGGGCTCATCATGACCGAGACCCTCGCGGTGCAGTTCGGCGCGGCCGGCGCGGGCACCCCCCTGCCACCCGCTCGAGACGGCGGTGCCGAGGGGCCCGGTGTGACGGCATACCGGGGCGAGGGCACACTCGACGGTGGCCGCACGGTGCAGCTGCTGATCAGCGCGGTCATGGTATGAGCACTCCCGGCTCCGACGCGGCCGACCTGCGGCTGCGGATGGCTCTGGTCACCGAGGAGATCTTGCAGCGCGCCCCCGAGGACGCCATCGAGCCCACGCTGAGCAGGGTGGCGCGGGTGATGGACCTGATGGGTGGTCCGCAGCGTTCGTTCGGGGTGGTGCACGTGACCGGCACCAACGGCAAGACCTCGACCGCGCGGATGGTCGAGCGGCTGCTGCGCGAGATGGGCCTGACCACCGGCCGGTTCACCAGCCCGCACCTGCACGACATCCGCGAGCGAGTGGCCATCGGCGGCGAGCCGATCTCGGAGCAGCGGTTCCTGGACGCCTTCGACGACGTGCTGCCCTACGTGCTCATGGTCGACGAGCAGTCGGCGGCCGACAACGGTCCCCGGATGACCTTCTTCGAGGTGCTGACCTGCGTGGCGTATGCCGCGTTCGCCGACGCCCCCGTCGATGTCGCCGTGGTCGAGGTCGGCCTGGGCGGGGTCTGGGACGCGACCAACGTCGCCGACGGCCAGGTCGCGGTGGTGACGCCGGTCGCGATCGACCACGTGCACTACCTGGGTGACTCGCTGAGCGCCATCGCTACGGAGAAGTCGGGCATCATCAAGCCCGAGGCCATCGCCGTGCTCGGGGTGCAGGAGCCCGAGGTCATGCAGATCATGCTCGAGCGGTGCGACAAGGTCGCCGCGACGGTGCAGGCCGAGGGTGTGGCCTTCGGCGTGCTGGAGCGCGAGGTCGCCGTCGGCGGGCAGCTGGTCTCGCTGCGCGGGCTGGCTGGCGACTACCGAGAGGTCTTCCTCCCGCTGTTCGGAGCCCACCAGGCGCACAACCTGGCCATCGCCGTCGCTGCCGTGGAGGCCTTCGTCGGTGGGGGCGAGCAGAAGCTGACCGACGAGGTGCTCGAGGTGGCCTGCGCATCGATGAGCGCCCCGGGTCGGCTGGAGGTCGTCCGGCGCAGTCCCACCGTGCTGGTCGACGCCGCACACAACCCCGCCGGCGTGAGCGCACTGGTCGAGGCGATGCGCGAGTCCTTCACCTTCGGCCGGGTCATCGGAGTGCTGGCGGTGCTGGCCGACAAAGACGTCGAGACAATGGTCGAGCTGCTCGAACCGGTCTTGGACCATGTCGTGATCACGCGCACGACGTCGCCTCGGGCGATTCGTCCGGAGCGGCTGGCCGAGATCGCCGTCGCCTACTTCGGCGAGGACCGGGTCAGTCTGGTGCCCGACCTGCCGGACGCCCTGGACACCGCCGCAGGGCTTGCCGACGAGGGCGGCATGAGCGGCGCCGTCCTGGCCACCGGCTCGGTCATCACCGCCGCCGAGGTGCGCATGCTGCTGGGTCACCGCGAGACCTGACACTGGCCCCTGGCGTCGTCGTCGTCCCATCGTTGCCTCAGGTGCTGCGACCTGGGGCAGGGGCTCGGTTGCCCCGATGCGACACTGTGACCCGTGAGCCCCCCGCCCGAGCGTTCCCACGTGCCCGGGAAGATGACCCGACGACTCGCTGCCACCAGCCTGATCGGCCAGGCCATGACGGTGTTCTTCGGCGGCCTGGTCGCCCGACAGCTCGAGGTGGCCGCCGGTGACCCCGACGGGCGAGCCACCACCTACCTGGTGGGCGGGATCGCGTTAGCGGTGCTGTGCATCTTGGTCTCCGGGCTGCTGCGTCGCCCCGGCGGCGTCTGGCTCGGCTGGGGAGTGCAAGCGCTGACCCTTGCCACGGCGGTGGTGCTGCCGGCGATGGCAGTCGTCGCGGTCGTCTTCGGCGCGTTGTGGTGGTTGTGCCTGTCTCAGGGCCGCAAGATGGACCAGCTCACCCAGGAGCGGGCGAGCGCAGCGCACACCGACGAGCAGGTTGATGCACCGCATACGGACGAACGAGGCAAGGACGACTGACCCCAGTGGATCTCTTTGACGCCATCGTGCTGGGGCTCGTGCAAGGGCTCACGGAGTTCCTGCCGATCAGCAGCAGTGCGCACCTGTCCATCGTCGGCCAGCTGATCGGCGGGGACGACCCCGGCGCAGCCTTCACGGCGATCAGCCAGCTGGGCACCGAGGCCGCCGTCGTGGTGTTCTTCTGGCGCGACATCGTGCGCATCATCGGGCGGTGGGCGCAGGCGCTGGTCGGGCGGGTGCCGCAGCGCGACCCCGATGTGCGGATGGGCTGGTTGGTCATCATCGGCTCGATCCCGATCGGGGTGCTCGGCTACCAGTTCCAGGACTTCATCGAGACCGACCTGCGCAACCTGTGGCTGACCGCCAGCATGCTGCTGGTCTTCGGGCTGGTGATCGGTGCGGCCGACCGGGTGGCACGCACCGAGCGCGAGCTGCGCGACCTGACCTGGGCGCACGGCATCATCTACGGTCTGGCGCAGGCCATGGCACTGATCCCCGGGGTGTCCCGCAGCGGAGGGACGATCGCGGCTGGGCTCTTCATGGGCTACACGCGTGAGGCTGCTGCGCGCTACTCCTTCTTGCTGGCGATCCCGGCCGTACTCGGGTCCGGCTTCTTCCAGGTGGTCAAGATCTCCGAGGACCCGGTTGTGCCGGACTGGACGGCAATCTGGGTGGCAACGGGCATCGCGTTTGTGGTGGCCCTGGCCGTGATCGCGTGGTTCCTGCGCTACATCTCCACGCACAACTTCACGCCGTTCGTGATCTACCGGATCGGGTTGGCGCTGGTGCTGTTCGCCCTGCTGGGCACCGGGGTGCTGCAGCCTCGATAGGGTGCTGTCGTGAGCGAGCAGACCCAGCAGACCGAGCGATCCCTCGTCCTGGTCAAGCCCGATGGCTACCGCCGCGGCTTGACCGGCGAGGTGTTGCGCCGCATCGAAGCCAAGGGCTACACGTTGGTCGCGTTGGCGATCACGCAGGCCACCCACGAGCAGCTCGCGGCGCACTACGCCGAGCACGACGGCAAGCCGTTCTACGAGCCGCTGGTCGAGTTCATGTCCTCCGGGCCGGTGGCTGCGGCGATCGTGGAGGGTCACAGCTGCATCGGCGGCTTCCGTTCGCTCGCCGGGGCCACCGACCCGACCGCTGCAGCGCCGGGGACCATCCGCGGCGACCTGGGCCGCGACTGGGGGCTGAAGGTGCAGCAGAACATCGTGCACGGCTCAGACTCCGCGGAGTCGGCGGCCCGCGAGATCGCGATTTGGTTCCCGGACCTTGCTGGCGGCTAGCTGACAGGTCGGCTTCGGTTCCGACATAGGCTCCGAGCGCAATGCACGGGGTGAGGGCTGACCCCTCGGGTTGCGCCGTCGTCTGTCTGGTGTAAACACAGAACAAGGGCCGACGGATCTCGCCGTGGCCGTGAGCGACCGGAGGTCACGATGGACAGTCAAGACAGCGGCAACGTGGACAGTCAGGACAGCGGCAACGGGTTCGAGGACTCCAACCTCAATACCGAGGACGACGTCAGCACCGCCTTCGATGAGACGACCCACGGCCCAGCTGATGGTGGTGCCGAGGGCGGCGGCGGTGATGGCGGCGCCGACGGCGGTGCTGATGGTGGTGCCGAGGGCGGCGGCGGTGATGGCGGTGCCGATGGTGGCGCCGGGCACGGCCCGGCTGATGGTGGCGCCGAAGACGGCGGCGGCGATGGTGGCGCTGATGGTGGTGCCGACGGCTCCGCGGAGTGAGCGAACCGCATACCACGCAGCAACGGGTGAGCGCCGGAATGCCGGCGCTCACCCGTCTGCTGGCGGGCTCTGAGGCGAGCTTTGCGCAGCAGCACTGGGCACAGCGAGCCCTCTTGCTCAGCATTACTGAGCGGGGCGGCGACGACTTCGCCGACCTGTTCTCGCTGGAGGCGGTTGACGAGCTGATCTCGCGGCGCGGGCTGCGCACGCCGTTCGTGCGGATGGCCAAGGACGGCACGACCCTGCCGGAGGCGCGCTTCACCAGCGGGGGAGGGGTGGGCGCGGGGGTCGGTGACCAGATCAGCGACGACTCGGTGCTTGCGCATTTCGCGGACGGGGCCACCATCGTGCTGCAGGGGCTGCACCGCACCTGGGCGCCGATCGTCGCCTTCAGCCAGCAGTTGGCCGCCGACCTCGGCCACCCGGTGCAGGTCAACGCCTACGTCACACCGCGGCAAAACCAAGGCTTCGCCGACCACTACGACGTGCATGACGTGTTCGTGCTGCAGGTTCACGGACAGAAGCGGTGGTCGATCCACGAGCCGGTGCTCCACGCTCCGTTGCGCGACCAGGTCTGGACCGACCACCGGGCAGAGGTCGAGCGGGCCGCGAAGCGTCCACCGGACCTCGACGCCACGCTGAGCCCCGGCGACTGCCTCTACCTTCCGCGCGGCTTCATCCACTCCGCGACCGCACTCGGTGGGGTCAGCATCCATCTGACCATCGGGATCCACGGCTGGACCCGGCACCACCTCGCCGAGGCCTTGCTCGAGGGCGCCCGGGGCGCGATGAAGCACGATGCGGCGATCCGCGCCTCGATTGGACTCGGGGAGCGCGCTGACGACATGACGGAAGACATCGCCACCGCGCGGGCGAGTCTGCTTGAGGCGGTCCGGCACGTGCCCGACGAGCAGGTGCGCAGCTGGCTCGCCGGACGGGCTCGCGCCGCCCAACGCCCGGAGCCGGTCGCCCCGCTGGCGCAGCTGGCCTTAGCCGAAGCGCTCGGCGTCGACCATGTGGTGCGACTGCGCGAGCACCTGATGCTGCAGATGCAGCCGGTCCAGGACGGGGAGGTGCTCGTCCGCTCCCGGGCCGGTCGGTTCGGTATGCCGTGCGCTCAGGTCCCCGTGCTGGTGCGGCTGGTGCAGGAACGAGAGGCTCGGGTCGGCGACCTGGGCGATGGGGCTGACGTGAGCCTCGAGCAGACCGTGGACGCGGTGCGGCTGCTGGTGCGTCGTGGAGTGGCCGTCGTCGCGGACGGGTGAGGGGCGGGGTGTGCGGCCCACGTAGCCTGTGCGCACCATGACCGACCTGCGCTGCTCCGATGCGGCCCGTCGTCGCGGTGACCCCCTGGTGGGCACCGCGCCACCGGCCCGGCGCTGGCTGCTGCTTGAGCAGGACGCCGGATGGTCCTCGGCCGCGTTTGACGGGATGAGCCTGAACCCCGAGGTCAAGCGCTCTGTGGCGAACGCAGCCGCAGGTGCGGGAGCCCGCATCATGCTTATCCGGCGACCTGGCCGCCGCACGTCCCCGGTCTGCCTGGAGCATGCCTGGTGCCTCGTCGACGCCGGTGCCGCTGAACCCGTCACCTGGGGCAGCTGGGCCTACGACGACGACCTCGACTCGGCGGTGCAGCTGCTGGACGAGCGCGCCGGGGCCGGCACCGAGCCGCCCCCGCTGTGCGCACCGCAGGCAGCGCCGGAGCTGCTGCTCGTGTGCACGCATGGCCGGCACGACGTGTGCTGCGCCACGCGAGGCCGGCCGGTGGCGGCGACCCTGGCGCAGCGGTGGCCCGAGGCCACCTGGGAGTGCTCGCACACCGGTGGGGACCGGTTTGCCGCCAACGTCGTCGTGCTGCCCGAGGGTGTGGTTTATGGCGGGCTCGACCCCGACTCGGCGCGGGACGTGGTAGCGGCCCATCACGAGGGCAGCCCCTCGACTGCGCATCTGCGTGGGGTCGCCGGTCATCTGCCCGCGGTGCAGGCAGCGCTGGCGGCGGTGCACGAGGCTCGAGGCCCGCTGCCCTGGGGTGCCGTGCAGCCGGTGCGAAGCACCACCGATGGCGAGGTGCACCGTGTCGTCGTGGCCGGCCCTGACGATCTGGTCGAGGTCATCGTGCACATGCAGGTGGCGCCGGCTCGGCAGCTGACGTGCAGCGCCTCCACGCTCGGGCGAGCCATGGTCCCTGTCGTCCAGAGCGTGCGTACCATCACTGCGTGAGCACTGGACGGTCGCCGGCGCTGCTGGGGCGCGACTTGGCCGTCGACCTCGGGACGGCTACCACCCTGGTGCATCAGCGCGGTCGGGGGGTCGTGCTCGACGAGCCCTCGCTGGTGGCCGTCGAGGCGCAGACCGGGCGGCTGGTCGCCGCCGGCGACACGGCATACGCGATGCTCGGCCGCACCCCGGCGTCGGTGGCGCTCACCCGGCCGCTGTCCGATGGCGTGATCAACGACGCGGAGGTCAGTGAGCAGATGCTGCGGCACTTCGTGCGGCGCGTCAGCCGCTCCCGGCTGCTGCGGCCACGGATGGTGGTCTGCGTGCCCAGTGCCGTCACGGCGGTCGAGCGGCGTGCCCTGGAGGACACGGCGATCCGCTGCGGCGCGCGGCGGGTGTTTGTGCTCGAGGAGGCGATGGCGGCAGCGATCGGGGCCGGTCTGCCCGTCCACGAGGCCACGGCGTCGATGGTGGTCGACATCGGGGGTGGCACCACTGATGTCGCGGTGATCAGCCTGGGTGGAGTGGTCAACGCCCGCAGCCGGCGGGTCGGCGGCACCGAGCTCGACGAGGCGATCCTGGCGGGGGTGCGCGCCGGGCACGACCTGCTCCTGGGGGAGCGCAGCGCTGAGACCATCAAGGTCGCCGTGGCGGCGGCGGCGCCGCTGCCGGAGCCCCTACGCACCCGGGTCCGCGGCCGAGACCTGAGCACAGGACTGCCCCGCACCATCACCCTGGAGTCCGCCGAGGTCCGCGAGATGATCGAGTCCGTGGTCGTGCAGATCGTGCAGGTCGTGGTCGAGGTGCTCGACCTGTGCCCGCCCGAGCTCGCCGGTGACCTGCTGGAGCACGGGGCGGTCCTGGCCGGGGGGAGCGCCCAGCTGCGAGGGCTAGACCAGCGGCTGCAGCGCGAGCTGGGGATCCCGGTGCGGGTGGCCGACGATCCGCGGCGCGCGGTCATCCGCGGGGCAGGCGCCTGTGTGGATGACTTCCGGTCTCTTGAGCGCGTGCTCGTCACCACCCGACCGTGGTGAGGAGGACGATGCGTCGACTACTTGCCGTGCTGGCCGTCGCGACCTTGCTGGTCCTGCTCGTCGACCTTGCCCGGCCCTCCTGGACCACACCGGTGCGCGAGGTCGCAGCCCGGGCCGCCTCTCCGGTGCAGCACGCGCTCGGGCGCGGCGACGCGGTGGAGCGGCTGCGGGCCGAGCGGGACGCCTTGGCGGTGCGGTTGCAGCGCTCCGAGGCCGACCGGGACCGGTTGCGCGGCGCGGCCGCTGCTGGCGCCGCAGGTGCCGAGATGGCTCCTGCAGGTGGCGAGGTCCTCACCGCCCGCGTCGTCGGTCTGCCACCGGTCACCAGCCCCGTCGGGGTCCGCCTGCTGACCATCGACCGCGGCCGTGCCGGGGGGGTGCGGAGCGACCAGACCGTGGTCTCCGACGACGGCCTGGTCGGTCGGGTGCTGCGGGTGCACCCGCAGACCAGTGACATCCTGCTGCTCGGGGACCCGGGCGTGGTCGTGGGGGTTCGCTACGGGTCAGAGCAGGTCCTGGGGGTGGTGGGCGCCGAGGCGGAGCCGGGCCTGCCGGACCGCGGGGTGGGCGAGCTGACCCTCACCGCGCTCGGTGACACACCGATCGAGGTCGGTGACCAGGTGCGCACCGTCGGCAGTCCGGGCGGGCGACCGTTTGTCGCCGACGTGCCGGTCGGCACGGTGAGCGCCGTGGACCCGGACGCCGGCCAGCTGGGTCGCACCGCGGTTGTGCGGCCTCTGGTCGACCTGGACTCCCTCGACCATGTCGCGGTGCTGCCGGGGGTGCGGCCGTGATGCTGCTGCTGAGGCTCGGCGGGCGCACGCTGCTCCTGCTCGGTGCCGTGCTGCTGCCCGTCCTGCTGCCGGGGGCCCTGCCGGCCCGGCCCGAGCTCGTGGTGGTCGTCGTGTCCGCGGCCGCGCTGACACATGGTTCGGTCACCGGCGCACTGGTCGGCCTCGGCGCAGGATGGCTGCTGGACCTGCTGCCCCCCGGCACCGGTCCGCTGGGGGCGAGCGCGCTGGCATACCTGGTCGTCGGCGCGCTGATCGGCACCGTCCGACGGTATGCGGACTGGTCGCCGGTCCTGCCGCTCCTGGCGACCGGGGCGGGTCTGGTAGCACTGCTCGCCGTGCGCGCAGTGACGTCCGCGGCGGGGGTGGGACGGGCCGAGGTCACAACCCTGGCCTGGACGATGCTGGTCACGATGGTGGCCGTGCTGCTGCTGCTGCCAGTGCTGATGCGACTCGAACGATGGTGGGGGGCCCGCAGATGAGGGCCGCCGGTCGGCGGCCGCTGGGCGTGGGCGCGATCTGGGCCTTGGCCGGGCTGGTGCTCGTGCTGGGTGGACTCCTGGTCGGCCGACTCGTCCAGTGGCAGGTGCTCGACGAGCCCACGCTGTCGGCCCGGGCCGAGGTGGCCAGCACCCGACAGGTGCTCACCCCCGCCCTGCGCGGGCGGATTCTGGCCGCCGACGGGTCGCCCCTGGTGGCCAACGATGCCTCGTCAGTGCTCACCGTGGACCCGCAGGTGCTGCTGGAGTCACCCGATGAGGGCCGAGCACTGCTGGCCTCGGTCGCTCGTGCGATCGACCTGGATCCTGACCGGGTCTGGGGGCGCACGAGGGTCTGCGGCCGCCCGGGCGCCCCGCCGGTGCCGTCCTGCTTCAGCGGCTCCCCCTACCAGCCCATCCCGCTTGCCTACGACGTCGACCCGATCGCCTCACTTGCGGTGCTGGAGCACCCGGAGGACTACCCCGGCATCGCCCTGAGTGCTGTTCCGGTGCGCTCGCACCCACCCAGTGACGTCAACGCGGCGCATGTCCTGGGCTACCTCGGCCGTCCCACCCAGCCCGAGGTCGAGGCTGCAGACGGCAGCCTGGACCCGAGTGACCTGGTGGGGCGGACCGGGCTGGAGGCGGTCTACGACAGCCAGCTGCGCGGCATACCGGGTCGAAGTACGTTGCGCGTCGACCCCCGGGGCGTCGTCACCGGTCGTCTCTCCAACACGGATCCGCAGCCGGGTTTCGACCTGCGCACGCACCTGCAGCCGAGGGTGCAGGCGCATGTCGAGAAGGTCCTGGCCGGCACGGTGCTCAAGGGGAGCGCCGGTGGCTCCCCACCGGAGTCCGCCGCCGCGGTCGTGCTCGACGTGCGGACCGGAGGGGTGGTCGCTGCTGCCAGCTGGCCCACCTACGACCCGCAGATCTGGATCGACGGCGTGACCCAGGACCAGCTGGACCGGCTGACCGCTGCGAAGGGTGGCGAACCGCTGGTCAACCGAGTGCTGGCGCAGACCTTCCCACCGGCCTCGACCTTCAAGGCCATCTCGCTGCCCGCGGCGCTGGAGTCCGGCATCGACCCCGGCGCCACGTATGCCTGCCCGGGGTCGTTGGAGATCGCCGGGCAGCGCTTCACCAACTTCGAGTCCCGGGCCCATGGCCCGTTGGACCTGCAACGAGCCATCGAGGTCTCCTGCGACACGATCTTCTACGGTTGGGCATACGACACCTGGCGTGACCTCGGCGGGTTGTCGCAGGCCACCGACCTGCGCGACCCTTACGTGCTGCTCGCTCAGGACTTCGGCCTCGGCACCCGCACCGGCATCGACCTGCCCGGGGAGGTCACCGGGTTGATCCCGGGTCGGGAGTGGAAGCGTGAGTTCTGGAAGGCGACCAAGGACGACTCGTGCGCCCGGGCCAAGAACGGCTACCCGGAGGAGACCGAGGTCGCACGTCGGCGCTTCCTTGAGCAGCTGGCTCGAGAGAACTGCGTCGACGGCTGGCAGTACCGCCCCGGTGACGCGGTCAACTTCGCCATCGGGCAGGGCGACGTCGCGGTCACCCCGCTGCAGATGGCAGTCGTGTATGCCGCGATCGCCAACGGGGGGACGCTGTGGACACCGCAGGTCGCGGAGTCACTGCTCACGGCTCAAGGCGACACGGCGCAGACATTCGCCCCCGAGCAGGCGGGTGAGGTGTTCCTGGACAAGCAGACCCTGCAGATCGTGCGCGACGGACTGGAGGGGGTCAACCGCCGTGGCACCGGTGCCCCGGCGTTCGCGGGCTTCGACCTCGACACCTACCCGGTGGCCGGCAAGACCGGGTCGGCCGAGTCCTTCGGTCGCCGATCCACCGCCTGGTACGCCTCCTACGGGCCGGTCAGCGACCCCCGGTATGCCGTCGTGGTCGTCGTCGAGCAGGGTGGCATCGGCGGCGAGATCGCCGCCCCCGCCGCCCGGCGGATCTGGGACCTGCTGCGAGGGCAACCGCAAGACTGAGCTGCGCGCCACTGCACACTCGTGCCACTGCATACTCGCGCGGTCGGCAACGCAGCTGTAACAGGAGCCTCGGTAGGGTTCTGCGCGTGACCACGGATCCGATCAGCCCCGAGCTGCGCGCCGACGTCCGTCGGGTGTCCACCCTGCTGGGACAGTCGTTGGTGCGCCACCACGGCCAGGACCTGCTGGACCGGGTCGAGCAGGTGCGCACGATGACCAAGGAGGGCAAGTCCGGGGAGGCCGAGGCGGCGGCGCAGGTGCGTGAGCTGCTGGCCGACCTGCCGTTGGCGCAGGCGACCGACCTGGTGCGTGCCTTCGCCGCCTACTTCCACCTCGCCAATGCTGCCGAGCAGGTGCACCGGGTGCGGGTCTTCGGCTCGCGTCAGGAGTCACAGGGGTGGCTGACCAGCGCTGTGGCGGACATCGTCGAGGCAGGCGGTCCGCAGCTGTTGACCGACGCGGTGGCCGAGCTCGATGTGCGACCGGTCTTCACCGCGCACCCCACGGAGGCCAGTCGCCGCTCGGTGCTGACCAAGATCCGGCATCTGTCCGACGAGCTGGCCTGCGACACCGAGCCGGAGACCATGGCGCGTCGCCGCCAGGACCGCCGGCTCGCCGAGCTGGTCGACCTGATCTGGCAGACCGACGAGCTGCGCCAGGCCCGGCCGACGCCGATGGACGAGGCCCGCAACGCGATGTACTACCTGGACGAGGTGCTCACTGACACCGTGCCCGCGTTGCTCGGCGACCTCGCCGACCTGATGGCCGAGCACGGGGCGAAGATGGACCTCACCCGCCCCCCGGTGCGCTTCGGGTCCTGGATCGGCGGCGACCGGGACGGCAACCCCTTCGTGACCCCGCAGGTCACCGCCGAGGTGCTCCGGCTGCACGCCCAGCACGCCGTGACGGTGGCCCTGCGCCTGGTCGACGTGCTGATCTCGCGTATCTCCAGCTCGACGGTGATCGTCGAGGTCTCCCCGGAGATGGAGGAGTCGTTGCAGCGCGACTTGGCCCACCTGCCCGGGCTCGACCCCAGGGTCAAAGAGCTCAATGCAGCAGAGCCGTACCGGCTCAAGCTCACCTGCGTCCGCGCCAAGCTGCTCAACACCCGCCGCAGGGTCGAGGGAGCCACCCCGCACGAGCCCGGCCGGGACTATGCCGAGGCCGCCGAGATCGTGGCCGACCTGCAAGTCGTCGCCGACTCGCTGCGCCGGCACGGCGGCGAGCTCGTTGCCGATGGCCGGCTGGCCCAAGCGGTGCAGACGCTCGCCGGGACCGGTCTGCACCTGGCCACCCTCGATGTGCGCGAGCACGCCGAGAAGCACCACGAGGCCCTGGCCGCCATGCTCGACGCCGCCGGTGCGCTCGACCGGCCCTATGCCGAGCTGGGCCGCGCGGAGCGTATGCAGCTGCTCGCCGCCGAGCTCAACTCCCGCCGACCCTTGCTCACCCCGGCCGCTTCGCGGGAGCAGACCTTGGCTGTCTTCGACGAGATCCGGCACGCGCTGACCACTTACGGTCCCGAGGTCATCGAGACCTACATCATCTCGATGACCAAAGGCCCCGACGACGTGCTTGCAGCGGCCGTGCTCGGTCGTGAGGCGGGGCTGCTGGACCTGCACGGCGACGACGCCTTCGCCCACATCGGCTTCGCGCCGCTGCTGGAGACCATCGACGAGCTGCGCGGTGCGGCCGAGCTCGTGGACGCCCTGCTCAGCGACCCGGCATACCGGCGGCTGGTCGCGCTGCGCGGGGACGTGCAGGAGGTGATGCTCGGCTACTCCGACTCCAACAAGCAGGCCGGGGTGCTCACCAGCCAGTGGGGCATCCACCAGGCCCAGCGGGCGCTGCGCGATGTCGCGGCACGGCACGGGGTGCGGCTGCGGCTCTTCCACGGCCGGGGCGGGTCGGTCGGCCGCGGGGGAGGACCGACCTACGAGGCGATCCTGGCCCAGCCGCCGGGCGTGCTGGAGGGGGAGATCAAGTTCACCGAGCAGGGGGAGGTCATCTCCGACAAGTACTCGCTGCCCGCCCTGGCCCGGGAGAACCTCGAGCTGTCCGTCGCCGCGGTGCTGCGGGCCACCGCGCTGCACCGCGACCCGCGCTCCTCCGCCGAGCAGATACGGGCGTGGGGAGACGTGATGGACCTCGCCTCGGACACCGCCTACACCGCATACCGGGGCCTGATCGATGACCCCGACCTGCCGGCATACTTCGTTGCTGTCTCGCCGGTCGACCAGCTCGGCGCCCTCAACATCGGCTCCCGACCCAGCAAGCGTCCTGACAGCGATAAGGGTCTGGACGGGCTGCGGGCCATCCCGTGGGTGTTCGGCTGGACCCAGACCCGGCAGATCGTGCCCGGCTGGTATGGCGTGGGCTCCGGTCTGCGGGCGGCGCGCGAGGCCGGGCACGGCGAGACGCTGGTCGAGATGCTGGCCGAGTGGCACTTCTTCCGTGCCGTCGTCTCCAACGTGGAGATGACCCTGGCCAAGACTGACCTGGAGATCGCGGCCCACTACGTCCAGACCCTGGTGCCGCCCGAGCTGCAGCACGTGTTTGCCGACATCCGGGCCGAGTTCGAGCTGACCGTCGCCGAGGTCCGGGCGCTGACGGGTGAGACCGATCTGCTGGACGACCAGCCGACGCTGCAGCGCTCGCTGGCCGTGCGCGACCAGTACCTCGACCCGATCTCCTACCTGCAGGTCGAGCTGCTGCGCCGACTGCGCGATGGCGGCGACTCCAGCGACGAGGCCGAGCTGCAGCGAGCGCTGCTGATCACCGTCAACGGGGTCTCGGCGGGTCTGCGCAACACCGGCTGACAGGATGCGCCCATGCCCGAAGGTCACACCATCCACCGGCTCGCCGCCGACCTCTCGGCGGCTTTCGCCGGGACGATGCCGGAAGTCGCCAGTCCGCAGGGCCGCTTCGTCGAAGGGGCCGCACTGCTCGACGGGCACACGCTGGAGCGCGCCGACGCGTGGGGCAAGCACCTGTTCGTCGACTTCGCGGCGGAGCGGCGCCTGCACGTGCACCTGGGGTTGATCGGCAAGTTCTCCGTGACTGCCGTCCCGCAGGGTATGCCGACGCCACCTGTGCGCGGCGCGGTCCGGTTGCGGCTGGCCGGCCCCGATCACGTCGCCGACCTGCGCGGCCCGATCGTGTGCGCCACGCGCACCCCGGAGGAGGTCGCCGAGGTCATCGCCCGGCAAGGGCCCGACCCGCTGCGGCCGGGGGAGGTCGACCCGGACCGAGCCTGGGCCAAGATCCACCGCAGCAGGCGCAGCATCGCTGAGCTGTTGATGGACCAAGGCGTCCTGGCCGGTGTCGGCAACGTCTATCGCAGCGAGGTCCTCTTCCGGCATCGGATTGCGCCGATGTATGCCGGCAACCGGCTCAAGCGGAGCAGCTGGGGTGTGATCTGGGCGGACCTGGTCCGGCTGATGCCGCTCGGGGTGGCCACGGGACAGATCCTCACCGAGGAGGCCCAGGTCGCCAAGGTCGAGGACCAGCTGGCTCGCGAGGTGACCCCACGACCCGGCAGACGGCGCTACTACGCCTACAAGCGCACCGGGCAGGAGTGCCAGCGCTGCGGCTCGACCATCCGCACCATGGTGGTGGCCGGGCGCAACCTGTTTTGGTGCGCCAACTGCCAGCGCCGAACCTGAGGCTTAGCGCTGGAAGGCCTCTAGGCGCACCGTGTGGTCGCCGAGGTCGGGGTCGTCGCGGGTGCCCAGGATCATCTCGAGCAACGCCTCCGGCGTGGGGTATTCGGTCCCCAGGGCATCGAGGTACTGCCGGTGAGCCTGCAAGGAGGCCACCCCGTCGGCGACGGTATCGCTCACGTCAACGGTGTGGGTGGGCTGCACCGAGCCGGAAAAGCCCAGCCAACGCACACCCGGCCAGGGCTGCAGCCCCTCGTCGACCAGATCGGTGAAGAGCCATCGGTTGCCGGCGTCGGCGCAGGCATCCAGCGTGGCCAGTCCGACCGCACGGTGGTCGGCCTGGTTGAGACCGCCGCCAGGGAAGACCTCTCGGTGGGTCAGGGTGAGCACCACCTCGGGGTGTCGCCGCCGGATCTGCGCCGCGATCGCGCGGCGCAGTGGCAGGCCGTACTCGACCGCGCCGTCCGGCAGTCCCACGAAGTCCACCACCTCGACTCCCACGTGGGTCGCGCCGTCTCGCTCCTCTTGCTCGCGCACGGGGCCGGCCTCGTCGGGGTGCATCCCGTCGATGCCCGCCTCCCCGCGGGTGGCCAGCAGGTAGGTGACGCTCTTGCCCTGGCCGGTCCAGCGGGCGACCGCAGCGGCCAGACCGTACTCAAGGTCGTCGGGGTGCGCGGCCACGCAGAGGGCGGTCTGCCAGTTTTCGGGGAAGGGATCGAGCGTCATACCGGCCACTGTGGCACGACGCTCGTGGATGCCGCATACGGCTCTCACGCCTGCGGCCCCTTGCGGTTCCGCAGCGACAGTGCCCGACGAGGCCTCTGCCCTCCAGGAATGACATCCGACCCCTGTAGGCCCCCATATGCCACCCCCAGCCCCCGAAGCCGACCTCCAGCGTCATACATGGCGCTGGAGGTGGGCACAAGTGGCTGGGGGTGGAGAATTAGGGGACGGGGGGCGGGCGCTGATAGCCTGCTGGGTGCCGTACGAACGGCCGCGGAGTCAAGAGTGCCCTGGTGGATATGCCCAGGTGCGCCGCGCAACGACAAGAAGGAGTCGCCCATGGGGCTGGACACTGCAGTGAAGGCGCAGATCATGACCGAGTACGCCACCAGTGAGGGCGACACCGGCTCACCCGAGGTCCAGGTCGCGCTGCTGACCCAGCGCATCCGTGACCTCACCGAGCACTCCCGCGAGCACAAGCACGACCACCACAGCCGTCGTGGTCTGCTGCTGCTCGTCGGACGCCGCAAGCGGCTCCTGCGCTACCTGCAGGAGACCGACATCGAGCGCTACCGCGCGCTGATCAAGCGCCTCGGTCTGCGCCGCTGAAGCTTCGCAGGGGAGCGACTCCCGGACCACGGGAGTCGCTCCTTTGCGTATGACGGGGTTCACCCGTCACCGGTCCACTCCGCTAGGTGCGGACCACTAGAGAACAAGGCCGGGCACAACGACGATGCCCCGAGCCGAGCATTGACCAGATAAGGAGGACCCATGGAGGGTCCAGAGATCACCTTCGCCGAAGCCACCATCGACAACGGCAGCTTCGGCACCCGCACCGTCCGGTTCGAGACCGGGCGCCTGGCCAGGCAGGCCGGTGGCTCCGTCACCGCATACCTGGACGACGACACGATGCTGCTGTCCACCACCACGGCGGGCAAGCACCCCAAGGACCACTTCGACTTCTTCCCGCTGACCGTCGACGTCGAGGAGCGGATGTATGCCGCGGGCAAGATCCCCGGCAGCTTCTTCCGTCGCGAGGGCCGCCCCTCGACCGACGCCATCCTCACCTGTCGGTTGATCGACCGGCCGCTGCGCCCCAGCTTTGTCTCTGGGCTGCGCAACGAGGTGCAGGTCGTCATCAGCGTGCTCTCGCTCAACCCCGAGCACCAGTACGACGTGCTCGCGATCAACGCCGCGTCGGCCTCCACGCAGATCTCCGGGCTGCCCTTCAGCGGCCCGATCGGTGCCGTCCGCGTCGCCCTGATCGATGGTCAGTGGGTCGCCTTCCCCGACTTCTCGGACGCTGAGCGTTCGACCTTCGACATGGTCGTTGCCGGCCGGGTCGTGGGTCAGGACGCCGAGGGCAAGGACGATGTCGCGATCATGATGGTCGAGGCCGAGTCCACCGAGGCGACCTGGGAGCTGGTCAACGACCAGGGCAAGCAGGCCCCGACCGAGGAGGTCGTGGCCCAGGGCCTCGAGGCATCCAAGGCCTTCATCGCCGCCCTGTGTGCCGCACAGGTCGAGATGGCCGCCGGCTCCGCCAAGGACGTGCAGGAGTTCCCGCGCTTCTTGGACTACCAGGACGACTCCTACGCCGCCGTCGAGTCCGAGGTCACCGAGCCGCTGACGCAAGCTCTGCAGATCGCCGACAAGGCCGAGCGCGAGTCGCGGGTCGATGAGATCAAGGAGGCCATGAAGGCCGCCTTGGGCGGAAAGAGCGACAGCGACAGCAACGACGCGCCCTTCGCCGGTCGCGACAAGGAGCTGTCCTCGGCATACCGCGCTGTGCAGAAGAAGCTCATCCGGCAGCGCATCTTGCGCGACAAGGTGCGCATCGACGGTCGCGGGCTGGCTGACATCCGGGCCCTGTCGGCCGAGGTCGAGGTCATCCCACGAGCGCACGGCTCGGCCATCTTCGAGCGCGGCGAGACTCAGATCATGGGTGTCACCACGCTCAACATGCTGCGCATGGAGCAGATGCTGGACACGCTGTCGCCGGTGAAGCGCAAGCGCTACATGCACAACTACAATTTCCCGCCGTTCAGCACGGGTGAGACCGGCCGCGTCGGCTCGCCCAAGCGGCGCGAGATCGGTCACGGCGCGCTCGCCGAGCGGGCCCTGATGCCGGTGTTGCCCTCGCGCGAGGACTTCCCCTACGCCATCCGGCAGGTCTCCGAGGCGCTGAGCTCCAACGGGTCGACCTCCATGGGCTCGGTTTGCGCGTCCACCATGTCGCTGTGGAACGCCGGCGTCCCGCTGCGGGCACCGGTCGCGGGCATCGCAATGGGTCTGGTGTCGGCCGAGGTCGACGGCAAGACCGAGTATGCGGCGCTGACCGACATCCTGGGAGCCGAGGACGCCTTCGGTGACATGGACTTCAAGGTGGCCGGGACTCGTGAGTTCGTCACCGCGATCCAGCTCGACACCAAGCTCGACGGCATCCCCGCCTCGGTGCTCGGCGCCGCACTGACCCAGGCCAAGAACGCCCGGATGCACATCCTGGACGTGATGACCGAGGCCATCGACGCGCCCGATGAGATGAGCCCCTTCGCTCCTCGCGTCATCACCGTGAAGGTGCCCGTCGACAAGATCGGTGAGGTCATCGGCCCGAAGGGCAAGATGATCAACCAGATCCAGGAGGACACCGGCGCCGACATCTCGATCGAGGACGACGGCACCGTCTACATCGGTGCGACCGACGGCCCCTCGGCCGAGGCTGCGCGGGCAGCGGTCAACGCGATCGCCAACCCGCAGATGCCGGAGATCGGCGAGCGCTTCCTGGGCACCGTGGTCAAGACCACGACCTTTGGTGCGTTCGTCTCGCTGCTGCCCGGCAAGGATGGGCTGCTGCACATCTCCGAGATCCGCAAGCTGGTGGGCGGCAAGCGCATCGACACGGTCGAGGAGGTGCTGGCGGTGGGTCAGAAGGTGCAGGTCGAGCTCAAGGAGATCGACCCGCGCGGCAAGCTCTCGCTGGCCGCGGTGCCCGAGGGCTCCGACGACTCCCGGCATGTCGAGCAGGCTCCTGCCGCGCCGGCTGCCGAGCCGGCGGCCAGCGATGCCGAGCCGGCGTCCAGCCGCCCCGAGCCGCAGGAGTCCCCCACCCAGCAGGAGCCTTCCGCCCAGCAGGAGGCGCCTGCCCAGCAGGATGCTCCTGCGGCGGCGGAGCCTGCGGGAGCCGCACCCGACACCCCGGCCGTGCCGGAGGAGGCCGCCGAGATCCCGGTCGTTGACCCTGACGCCCAGACCTCGAGCCGGTCCCGCGACAACCAGGGTGGGGACCGTGAAGGTGGCGACCGCCCTCGTCGCAACCGTCGACGTCGGGGTCGCGGTCGCGGTCCGGGCGGCGGCGACGATGCAGGTGAGTCGCGCGGCGCCTCGGTGAGCGCCGACGACAACGCCTGATCACCGCAAGCAGGTGACGAAGGCCGGACCCTGCAAGGGTCCGGCCTTCGTCATGCCGGCGCCTTCCTTCCGGTTCGCGCACCTGCTCGGCATCAACGCCCTGCGGGCCCCGGCGGCGGTTGGGTGCCCGCGGCAACCTGGATCGACGCGACGTGCTCTTCATGAGCGCCCACGTCGCCAGCGCCCGTTTGGGCCGCACCCCGGTGTCGGGTGGCTGGCCAGAGCGCGAGGGACGCCACGACCAACGCTAGGCCGTAAATGGCCTCGTTCCACAGGAGGCTGTCATAGGGCCCGGTATCGATGGCGGCGCGGCTGAGCCACGCACAGCGTGGGGCCCCGCCCACGACACCAGGATCGGCAACATCACGAACGCGAAGGGGCGCACGCTGGCAGCACCGACGCTGATAGACGCGTGGCTGCCCAGCGTGATCCTGTCACGGCTGCTCCCTCGGTTGGTCTCATGCTAGCGGCCAGGGGCTCAGGGTGGTTTGTCGCCTAGTGGCCTCTGATAGTGAGCGCCACCGTCAACACCTCGTGGAGTTCGATCCCCGCTGACGTGCGCACCACTTCCTTCAACGGCAAGAGGTAGCGACCGTCTTTGGGAAACAGCGCCGTCGTGAACTCGGTGCGGCTGATGCGCACGGCCACGGGCACCTGGCCCCAATACTCCACCCCCTTGGCGGCGAATTTGATGTCAGCGCTCTCCTCCCGCGGAATGGCCACGAAGTAGAACGGCGCAGGTCCCCGTCACTCGATGACCGGACCTTCGAACTCCCAGTCCATGTCACTCACAGGGCAAGTATTGCGCGGTCGCAGCGTGAGACATCAGGAGTCTGCCGGCGTCGAGCACATGGAGCTGGGCGAACCGGCCGCGTCTGGGAGGGTAACGACAACCGTGTCGAGCAGTACCAGACCTCAGGATGACCGGCGCGTGCGGGTGAGCTGCTGTGCGACGGTCTGGGCGCAGCGGCTGACCAGGGTCTCCAGCGGTCCGGGGGCCCGGGCCACCGCGGCGAGTGCACCGAGCCACAGGACGCCCACGACATTGAAGACCGTGCTGTGCAGCAGCGGCAGGACGACCGAGGCGCTGAGCATCAGCACATGCAACGTGTAGAGGGTAAGGGTCATGGTGCCCGCTCCGAAGACGATCTGCCAGCCGCGGCTGACGCGGGCCGAGCGGCCCTGCGTCAGGAGCAGACACAGCCCCAGCACGGCCAGCGCGGACCCCATGGTGTGAGCCAGGTCCACGATGCTGCCGGTATGCGGGGACCAGACCAGCAGCCACCACCAGGACCCAAGAGGGAAGGTGCCGAACATCCCGGAGCGCAAGCTGGTGTCGAGCGCCTGCCAGGTGTCATCACCGAAGGTTGCCAGCAGCGCGCGACGAGCCGTTGCCGATCCCGTCACCACGCTCGAGACACCCAAAGCGGTCACCGCGAGCAGGGTCCCGCCCACCGTCAGGGCGCGGCTCACCCGAGGTCGGCGCAGGTCCAGCCGGCCCACCGCCATACCCGCGAAGAGGTAGGTCCCCCAGGTCAGGACCGGGTAGTAGCCGGTCACGGCCAGCTCACTGAGCAGCTGCAGCGGGGCGGCGAGTGACAGCGGCGAGGGCACCTCCCGGGTCGGGTCGGGCAGGAGCGGCCTCAGCAGCGTGCTCGCCACCGGGGCAAGCACGCCCCACCCGAGGGCGAGCAGGGCCAGCGGCCGCCACCCCCAGGCCAGCACGGGCAGCGCGAGGACGAACAGCAGCCCGTAGTAGGTGAGGATCACGGCCACCCCGGCGCCGGCGAGGCCGAGGATGAGGCCAAGCACGGCGATCAGCAGGGCCCGGGTCAGGATTTGCCAGCGGTATGCAGTGCGCAGCCCGGCGACGGTAGGCCCCGGGGCGTCGCGGGTCACCAGTGCCAGGGACACCCCGGCGAGGACCGCGAACACTGCCGACGAGCGACCGGCCACGATCTGGAAGAGCGGATCGATGCCGCCCGGGGCCTCGGGGTCCACCCGGTCCATCGTGTGGGCGGCGATCATGCCGAGCAAGGCCAGTGCCCGCGCGACGTCGAGGCCCACGATCCTCGAGGGCTTGGCCGTGGCCGTGGTCCTCCCGACATCTGTGTGCATCGGACTCAGCCGGTGGCCAGCCGGACCACGGCTGCGGTCAGCGCGGCAAGCACGACGACGACCAGGAACGGCGCGCGCAACAGCAGCGCGACGACCGCGACCCCGACCCCCGCCGCGCGGGCATCCAGCACGGGCGCGCCCGAGTCGGTGAGCAGCGCCTGGGTCACCACCAGCGCGCTGAGCAGCGCCACCGGCAGCAGCGGGCTGATCCCGGCGACCCAGGGGTGGTCCAAGACGTGCCGGGGCACTAGATGCCCGGAGAGCTTGAGCAGGTAGGACACCAGGCACGCGGCCAGCACCGCGATCCACAAGATCACGGCGGGACCACCGGGCCCCGCCGTATCCGCAGGGCACCGACGACCAGGGCGGCCACAGCGGCGACCAGCACCGGGACACCCGGAGGTGCCAGGGGTGCGACCAGCATGGTGAACAGCACCGCCAGTGCCGCTGTCGCCAAGGGGTCGCGGCCCTTGAGTCGCGGCCACAGCAGCGCGACAAACGCTGCGGCGGCTGCGGCATCGAGGCCGTAGTCACGCGGGTCACCCATCGCCTCGCCGGCAACGGCACCAACCAGCGTGGTGAGGTTCCACAGTGTGAAGATCGCGGCCCCGGTGACCCAGAAGCCCAGCCGGGCGGAGCGCAGGTCGGGCTGGCTGATCGCCACGGCTGTGGACTCATCGATCGTCCAGTGCGCGGCCAGCAGTCGACGCCAGCCGCGCACGTCGAGCAGCTGGACGACCTGTAGGCCGTAGATGCCGTTGCGCACCCCCAGCAGCCCAGAGGTGGCGACCGCCGCGACGGGACTCCCGCCGGCGCCGATCACCCCGAAGAACGCGAACTGCGAGCCGCCGCTGAAGATCAGCAGGGACGTGAGCACCGTCTGCCAGATGCTCAGCCCGGCGGCCACACCGAGCGCGCCACAGCTGAGGCCGTACGCCCCCGTGGCGAGACCGACCGCCAGCCCCTGCCGGACGGCGGGGTTGGCGCGGGCCGTGGACAGGGCCGCGCTCATAGTGCGGCCCAGACGCGGACCTCCCGCAACGTCTGGTCCTCGGCTCCGATGACGCGATCGCGCCAGGCGCCGTCCGGGTCCAGTCCGCCGAGCGCCAGGAAGGCACGGGTCGTCTCGGCCGTGGCGGGCACCCAGGCCAGGACGGCGGCCCGATCCACGGCGCGCAGGGTGTCGGCGACCGCATTGAGCAGCCGGGAACCGTGCCCCTGGCGCCGGGCCTGCGGGTGCACCGCCAGGACGAGCAGCTCCCCGGCATCGGTCGGAGCCGCAGGGTCGTCGTCGGCCGCCGGCCCGAGCGCGGCGAAGCCGACCACCTGCTCACCCGCGCAGGCGACCAGCACCCGGTGCGTCGTGGTGGGCGGGGCCTGCAGCGACTGCCGCCACACCGTGGCGAACCGGGGCCCCTCGAGCTGGGCGAGGACCTCCGGGGCCAGCACGTCGGCATACTCGGCCCGGAAGACCATGGCCTGGACCTCGCCGATGGCGGGCGCGTCCGTGGGGCGGGCGGTGCGCACGCTCGCGTCGGCCAGCGGTCCGGGGGAGTGGGTATGCGGTGCGCTCACCGCGTCATCCTCCCATCCGCTGTCCGTGGCCCTGACGACGCGGGCTGCGCGACCAAGGGTCCGGTACGGACGGTTCTCCGGGCCGCAAGCGATTGTGACATCTTCCGCCGCTTGCGACAAGATTGTGTAATAAGATAAGGCCGGATGCGGCATACTGAAGGCATGTACGGCAACGACTTCGAGACGCGCGACGGCCAGCACGATTCTGGCCAGCACGCGGACGCGCCGCTCAATGCCGCCGAGACCGACGACTACGCGACGGCGCTGCAGGAGTACTTCGACGGGCTGCTCACCGACGACCAGCGGATCGAGCCGCGGGACGCCATGCCCGAGGCCTATCGGACGACGCTGATCCGGCAGATCGCCCAGCACGCGCACTCCGAGATCATCGGCATGCAGCCAGAGGGCAACTGGATCAGCCGTGCTCCCAGCCTGCGCCGCAAGGCGATCCTGATGGCCAAGGTGCAGGACGAAGCCGGCCACGGCCTTTACCTCTACTCCGCCGCCGAGACCCTCGGGGTGGACCGGGCCGAACTGCTCGACAAGCTGCACGCAGGCAAGCAGAAGTACTCCTCGATCTTCAACTACCCCACGCTGACCTGGGCCGACGTCGGCGCCATCGGGTGGCTGGTCGACGGCGCCGCGATCATGAACCAGGTGCCACTGTGCCGCTGCTCCTACGGCCCCTACGCCCGGGCGATGATCCGGGTCTGCAAGGAGGAGTCCTTCCACCAACGGCAGGGCTTCGAGATCCTGCTCACCCTGTCCCGGGGCACCGATGAGCAACGCGC
>JAABUN010002548.1_pt1 | contig 31905 bp, 46 predicted proteins | sample 5559311 | NCBI WGS metagenome assembly JAABUN01 (sample SAMN10711877, study PRJNA513370) | rock metagenome | isolation source: Antarctica rocks | place: Antarctica: Victoria Land, Siegfried Peak sud | reverse complement strand
GGCGAAGAGCACTGCAAAGGTCGCAAGCACGACGGAGAAGGCCAAGGCGGCGGTGAAGGGGGCGGCAACAGCGGTCGCCGAAACCGCGAAGGCGACGGTCGCGAAGGTCACAGGCGGAAAGGCCGCCGCGCAAAAGAAGGCAGCAGCCGCTAAGCCAGCGGCCGCGAAAACTCCTCCAGGGAAAGGGTCAGCGGCTTTGAAGTCGGCTAAGAAGTAGGCAGAGCTATGCTGGATTTTGGGTGACGCGAGCGGTCAGGCGGCGCGGGTTGACGGTTGCTGTGTGACCTCGGTTCCGTCCTGGAAGGTGACACCGTCGACGACCTTGGGCAACTGGTTCTCGCCCTTCAGCCGTCGCCATGTCTTCGAGGCGGCCACGACGAGCTTGAAGACCATCAGGCGCGCGGTGGTCGGCGACAGCGATCCTTTTGTGCGCACCGTTCTGTGCCGCACCGTTGCGAAGACGCTCTCGATCGGGTTCGTTGTCCGCAAGTGATCCCAGTGCTCGGCCGGGAGGTCGTAGAAGGCGAGCAGGGCCTCGCGGTCCTTGGTGAGACACTCGGCGGCCCGAGGGTATTTCGCGCCATACTTCGCGACGAAGATGGCCATCGCCGCCTCGGCGGCGGCCCGGGTCGGTGCGCCATGGATCTCGCGCAGGTCCGCCTTCATCGTGTCCTGCACGGATTTCGGCACCTTGTTCAGGACGTTGCCGGTCTTGTGGAGCCAGCAGCGCTGGTGACGGGTGCCGGGATAAAGCTCGTCCAGAGCCTTCCAGAACCCGAGGGCGCCGTCGCCGACCGCGATCTCGGGCGCGACAGCGAGGCCGCGCCGCTTCATCTCCAGCAGGAGCTCGCGCCAGCTCTGCGCGCTCTCCCGGACGCCGACCTGGAAGCCGACGAGTTCCTTTTTGCCCTCTGGCGTCGCGCCGATCAGCACCAGCATGCATTCGGCGTGATCCTCCATCCGGGCCTGCAGGTAGACGCCGTCAGCCCAGACATAGACGTAGCGCCGGGCCGAGAGATCGCGCCGCTGCCAGTGCTCGTACTCGGCCTGCCATTCCGCCGTGAGCCGGGCGATCACCGAGGGCGAGAGGTTCGGCGCGTCGCGTCCGAGCAGAGCGGCCAGCACCTCCTGGAAGTCGCCCGTCGAGATTCCGCGCAGGTAGAGCACGGGCAACAGCGCGTCGAGGCTCCGGGTGCGCCTGGCCCATTTCGGCAGGATCGACGACGAGAAGCGGACACGCGCGGCCGTCGTGGCCCCACGGTCCCGGATCTTCACGCGCGAGACCGCAACCGGGCCGATCCCGGTCTGGATCATCCGCTCGGGCCCGTGACCGTGCCGGACAAGACGATCACGACCGTCCGGAAGCTTCAGGTCCCGCATGCCGGCCAGGAACGCATCGGCTTCCAGCTCGACAGCCTGCGCGAGAAGCCGCCGGGCGCCAGCCCGTAGGACATCTGTCAGGGGATCGTCGATCTCATCGGGCTGACGAAGGCGGACAACGTTGGTAGACGTGCTCATAGGCGTATCGCTCTCTCGAGAGGTTATGGCAGGCTCGACACCCGCCTCGATACGCCGCCCTCACACCGCCGTCGTCACCCACATTCCGTCATAGCTCAAGTAGGCACGCTCCCGCACACTTCATCCCTACGTCAATTGGCAGCGATTTCGACGATTCTAAGGGTGCAACCGGCATCTCTCGGTCTCCAGACGCCGCGAGCCGGATGTGGGTTTCGTCGAGCCCGCTGGCCGAGGACGCGGTCGCGCCCGATCCGCCCTCTTCCCACGCTCTCGTGCCGTTACGAGCTATGCAGAAGCCGCCCGCTGTGCTCACGGTATGCTTCCCCCCAGGGTGTCAGGAAGCGTGCTCCTATTCATTCTCGCCCTGTGCGGGTTCTCGGGTGCGTTGGCGACCCGGCTTCTCGACCCGCTCATCACGTCCATCGCATCTGACTTCGCGACCTCGGTCAGCGTGGTCGCTCTTCTGTCCTCCGCATTCGCCCTGCCCTTTGGCCTGAGCCAGCCGCTCCTCGGGCCGGCTGGCGACGGATTCGGCAAGGCGCTCGTGATCAAGGTGGCGGCCGGCCTTCTGGCCTTGTGCCTCCTAGCTTCGGCACTCGCTCCCGATCTGACCGTGCTGTTCATCAGCCGCGTTCTCGGCGGCGTGGCGGCCGGCGGCATCATGCCGGTCTCCATGGCCCTGATCGGTGACAGCTTCCCGCTTGCCGTCCGGCAGGTCGCGATGAGCCGCTACGGTCGGCTCTACCCTGTTTGGGCAGCTTATCGGGGTGAGCGTCGGCGGGATTACCGCCGAATGGATCGGATGGCGTGGCGTTCTGGGATGCGCGGCCGCCTTGGCCGGCATGGCCGCAGCGGCCGCGTTCCTTAAGCTCCCGAAGTCCGGCGAACGGGTGACAACGTCGTTCGAGGTCGGCGAAGCGAAAGCCCGGTACCGGCTTGTGCTCGGCAATCCGCGATCCTTCGTTTGTTTTGGCGTCGTATTTCTCGAGGGCCTGTCGATCTATGGGATCATGCCGTTCATTGGCGAGCTACTGCTTACGCGCGGAGCTGGCGGAACTCGCGAAGCCGGGTTCGTGATCGGCGGGCTCGGAATCGGCGGTCTCCTCTATGCCTTCTCGGCTCCAGCAATCGTCAAGCTCGCCAACCGTCAGGTTATGATGGCTGTCGGCGGCGTGGTCGCGGCGACGGGCGCAGCGTTGGGCTGGAGGTAACATGGGGAGCGCAGATGGCTTCCATGGTGGTGCTAGGGTTCGGCTTCTTCCTCCTCCACAATTCCGTGCAAACCGAGGTGACGGAGCTGGCACCATCCGCACGGGCGTCGGCCTTCTCGCTCCATGCGTTCAGCTTCTTCATGGGGCAGGCGCTCGGTCCGATAGTTTACGGAACCACGTTCCCGGCGCTCGGGGCCACGATCAGCCTTTTGGCAGGCTCTACAATTTTGGGCGCAACGGGTCTTCTCGCGGCTAAGCTGCTCAAGCCGCTTGCTCCTTCCCAAAAAGCAGGGACTGACGAATGAGCGTCGGCGGGCAGGAGAAGGCGACCATGCGGTTGTGTAGCCGGAGCGAAGCAGCCTTCAGCTCTGGCTGCGGGTTGGCTTGATACTTTCGTGCGTTCCTCAGGTGATCAGAGGGGCCCGGAGCAGGGTCCATGAAGCAACATTTCTGCGTCAAGATGCGGCCGAAACGCACCTAATCTGACCCCATGGCGCAACGAGCGAGCATTGTCGTAAGCGTTGAGCTAGGCGAGTACCGCCCACCTACCGGAGTTTCGCTTTGCCGTTCTCGATGTCTCAGGCTTCCCTCCCCGTCTTCCAGATCGGGCTCAACGCCCTTTCCGCTCTGCTTGACAAGGCCGACACCGTCGCCGCCTTCGGCCTGCACGGCGCGCTTCTTCTCGGGCCGGCCGAGGCGATCACGCCGGCGAACGCGGACGGCTGCCACCGCGCCTTGGCCGCCTTCGGCATCTCGCTCCTGCGCGACGGCGTCGTCGGTCCGCAAACGAATGTTATGGGCAAGCTTCCGGCCGCGGTCGGAGGAACCGAATCTGCGGTAACGAGCTCGCTTTAGCCGCGCTTCAGAGTTGGGGCTGGTCTCGTAATCCAAGCTCGGCGCTCTGACGCGACCAATCGATCCGCGGGCGGCTTTCTCTCCCTGTTTACAATGGCTTTCAGCAATGCCAAGTCAAAGCGCGGTGCTGTGATGGGACACCCAATGCTCAAAACTCCTGTGTTGCTCTTGGCAGGCTTGCTGGCCTGTGTGTCGTTCGGCGCTGAGGCGGCCTATTGCACGGCCCGAAGTGCCACGGGCGCGTCCGGTTGGGGCCGATCTACGAGCCTCTATCGAGCCACTCGCATCGCGCTTACGAATTGCGCCGCCCGAACCCCGAGGGGTTACACCTGCTACACGACGGGCTGCTCATATTAGCGGCCAGCCCTAGCGCTCCCCCGTGGGGAACCCAGTCAGGTCGTGTCTGAGCGCCCCGAAGGCATGCCCGGCGGGAGACGACAGGGAAAGCGTCACGAAGCCACATATCTTCGCACCGGCGACAGCTGGCAAGCTATTGACTCCCAGCATCCATTGTAGGCGCATGATTCGTGAACGTGGACCGAAGCATCACGCCGAGCAACAACATCGGTTCCAAAACAGGAGGTGAGAACATGGGGAACGCTATAAAATTCTTGGCATTGGTGCTGCTCCTTGGCGCAGCCATCCCGACGGCCCAGGCCGGCTCATGGAGCGGCGATCAGTTCACGGATCGTCATCCAGGTGAAGTCTATCGTTCGAACGCCTACCGGGGATCTCGTTCTCACTATCGAGCCCGGCGAGCGTTTGTCTCTGGCTCCCATTACCGCCGACGCCGCGCGTACTAATCAAGGGGTTCGTACCGAGCGTACCGAGGAGATCGAGATTGGGAGCAGGTCTCCCCATGACCAGAGAGGCCAACCCCGAGTTTTTGCGAACTCCCGCCGGCGTGGGAGTCGCGAAACGGGAGGTGGGCTCTCCCTGACAAGACTCGTTCGTGCTGATCGCGGGCTGGCCGGAGACGCTACGTGCTTGGCGTGCGGGGTGCGACTACTATCGCGCCGTTCCCCGGAGCATCACGGCCCTCGCCGAGAGCAACCGCTCCCGATTCCCGTTCTGGCCCTGGGCACCGAGCACGGCGTTGGTGGAACAATATCGAAGGCGCTCGGCCCGCATTGCGCCGCCCTTCAAGGCGGCGTCCTGGCCGGCAGCGGTCATTTCATCCCCCGAGGAAGCACCTGCCGAGCCCGTCACGGCGGTCGAGACGACACCCAAGAGGGCGAGATTCCGCAAGTCCCGAACCGGATTCTTACGCATGTTTTTACCGTTCGAACCCGCCCGAGCCGCTACGGAAGCTCCGGACGATCCTGAGGGACCCGGTCGCCCAGCGGCATTTTCTGTCGGCGGACGGCGACCTTGAATCTGCTATACTTCGGGTTGCGCCGGTGACGGTGGTGAAGAGGCGCAAGAGCGGCCTGGAAGGCGATCTCGTCACGATAATGGACGCTATCCAAAATCTCCCGTGGACGGCAGTCCATGAGCTAAAAGCAAATAAAGAGTTTATCAAGCGCGTCGAAGAGGCCCAGGAACTGCTGCGTAGCTTACACAGTACTCTGAAGTGGTTCAGGGCAAGTAGTTGCGTCTTTCATAAGTCCCGCTCGCCTGCAGTTCCGGCCCCTTAAGACAGATCGACTCATCTGCGACGCGTTGAATGTCACAGTGGGGCATACCCCCGCGTGACGTCACTTCGCGAACGGAGATCGTCGTCACTTCTGGGTTGACGCGGCCTATTTGTGACAGGGTAGCGTTGGGCATAGGCCCTGAGGTTACGCCCTGTGACTCGCATTGGTTACGCCCGCGTCAGCACCCTCGACCAGGATCTCGACGGACAGGTCGCCCGTCTCAAGGCCGAGGGCTGCGGGGTTATCCGCTCGGAGAAGGTGTCGGGTGCGACGCGCGACGGCCGGGCCGAGCTGGCGACCGTGCTGGAGTTCCTTCGGCCCGGCGATGAGTTGATGGTCACCCGCCTCGACCGGCTCGGGCGGGACACCCGCGACGTGCTCAACCTGATTCACGAGGCCGAGCCTGCCATCGCAGCCGATAGTTCGGCTGCCTCTGCTGAAGAGAATGTGTCCAGTGCGACGGTTACGTAAGCCTTTCCGCCGAACTCACAAGCCCGCACGTCGTAGACGCCCTGGAGCTCTCCGTTCGCCGTCTTCGGGACGCCTTTCTCGGCGTTCAGGGCTGCCTTCGCCCCGAGCCTCGCTTCGTCTTGGGCGAGCCTTCGGCCCTCGTCCGAATCCACGAGGGTGGTCGCCTCGCCGGTCGACGTGAACCGCATGCCCTGACCGACCGCCTCCCGCATCACGCCGAGCGGCGTTGGCGTCTCGGGACAGCCTCGCGCGGCAGCGGCCGACCCCTGGACTACCAAAAGCAGCAAGCCAATCGATGAGGCGGTCGCCGAAGTTGGCATCAGAAGCTTTTCAGGCCGTCCGTACGGCTGAAACTGTCCATACCGTCTAACTTCTGTCCAGTTCGCGGCGCGGGAGTTTGCTGCGGAGGTGTCGTGGTTGCATCACCCGACTGTCGAGCAACCGATTGGGAAATACTGCTGGACAGGGTCTCGGCAGCCTTGATCGTCTCGGGCTTGATGCCGACCGTCACCCGGAACTCCCGCCCCTTCGTGTAGCACTCGCCGAGCGGCACCACGCCCCTGAAAGTAAAACATGGCAGGGATTCATGGACATCTTGGATGCGCAATATTCACGGAAAGGGGACACGCCCTTGCTCAATTTGGATTATGATCAAGGCAAGGACGACGGTAAGGGTCTCTAGCGCTTCGCCCACCGCCTCTCCGCCGCCTTTAGGGCGATCTCCGCCCGGCGCTCGGGCGTCATGCTCTCCGCGCGCTTGCGACCGCCGAGCTTACCCATCTCGACGGCCGCGGCGTTCTTCACCGGCTCGGGTTCGTACACGTCCTCTTCCTTGCCCGTGGCGATCCGGGCGACCTTGATGGCGTTACCGACCACGTCGGCGGGGCGCTTGGGGCGCTTAGGAGCGGCTGGCATCTGAACCGCCTCTCCCTGGCGTCGGAGCGATGAAGTCCACCCACACCCAATAACCGCCGAGCCCAAGCATTAGGGCAGCGCCCATGACCATCCACCCCCTCCATCCGGCGGTGGACGCGAGGATAGCCCAAAGGAGGTAGGCCCCTCCGAGACAGAGCGCAGTCGCAAAAACGAAAGAGATGAATCGACGCATTCCGTCGTCCTGCGGGCGGCTCCCGCCTGAAAGGAGCCTTGCGTTGCGTGGTGTCGCGGAGCGTAGCTATGCGTTACGCTGCGGAGCACGGCGCTAAGCATACCCCGAAGCGGATCGGCGCGCGAGTGCGGCGAAATTGAAACTGAGACACTACCCGGCTTTCGGTAGTGGGTCAGTTTGAAATCGCGGCGGCCGCAGCGTGTTCATGCTCGACAGCGGTCAGGAGGATTTGAATCTCTGCCGGCGACCTCAGGTGGTGAACGCGCTTAGACGTTGCTTCTGCGGCCACAAGCCGGCGGTACTTGGGTGTCAGGTGGCGATGGCAGAGCTCGACCACCTTGAAGCTGCTCACGGTGCTTCCCCACATTGGGCTGCCTACCGGCCAGCCTTCCGGCGTTGCGAACAGGCCCTTGATGTAGCGCTTTGCCACCCACCATCGGTGCCGATTGAGCGGCAGGTCCAAGTAGATCAGCGTATCCGCGCGAGCAAATCGCTCCCATGACGACGGCGTGCAGCCGTAACCGTCAATGATCCACTCATCTCGGCAGATAATGCCGCCGTGTACCCTTAGGTATTCTTCATGCGGAACTGCGCCCCCACCGGGTTTGAATTTGATTAGATCCAAGGGATAGAGCGGCAAGTCCGTGGTTGCGGCTAGCCGTTTAGCCAGGGTCGACTTCCCCCCTCCGGCGTTCCCGAATACGGCGACCCGCCTCATGTCCCCAACTCGCGTCTTTGATACGGCCCGCGCTTGCCGGGCTGTACGTCCGCAGCTTCGACCAGCGCGACGATATCCGCAACCTCCCAGAGCCGGCCCGTGACGCCAGCCGCCATCGCGGGCGAGGTCCGCAGCTTCCCGTGGATGCGGACACCAAGCTCATCGTGTCATGGCTAGTCGGCGGCCGGGATGGTGAGTACGCGCTGGCGTTCATGGACGACGTGCGGTCCCGCCTCGCGAACCGCGTCCAGCTCACGACGGACGGGCACCGCGCCTATCTCAACGCCGTTGAGGAAGCCTTCGGAAGCGAGGTCGATTACGCCCAGCTTGTGAAGCTGCACGGTGCCGCTCCGGATAGCTTCAAGGGCCGCTACAGCCCGGCCGAATGCACCGGGATCATCAAGACCCGGATCGAAGGCTCGCCCGATCCGAAGCACCTCAGCACGTCCTACGTCGAGCGGCAGAACCTCACAATGCGGATGCACATGCGCCGGTTCACCCGCCTCACCAACGCGTTCTCAAAGAAGTTCCAGAACCACGTTCACATGGTCGCGCTCTACACGGTCTGGTACAACTTCGTGAAGCAGCACCGGAGCCTCAAAGGCTCGTCGCCCGCGATGGCCGCTGGGGTGAGCCGAACGCTTTGGTCCGTCGAGGAAATAGCGAAGATGGTCGAGGCGGCGGAGCCGATTTCGGTGAAGCGCGGTCCATATAGGAAGCGGGAGGCAGCGTGACTGATTACAATATCCCAGACTCGCCAGCCGCTTTGGCCTCACTGTCGGCAATGCGCGGGCTGCTCGTCTTGTTGAAAAGGAAAGGGGTTTTAACTGCTGGCGAAATCGTCGGGATGCTACACGATGTTGAAGCGGAGGGCTCTGCCGACCCGCTCGCAAATGCGCAGCTACACTCGGCTTATATCTGGTTGCGTATGCCCCATCTGGTCGAATCTGTTTTGGAGTTCAGCAAGGTGATCGAGGCTGGTCCGGTCTGTGACCAGAATTCAAACTGACGCACTACCCGGCTTTCGAGAGGTGGCCGTATCTGGTCGGAGGCCGGCACTTTCAAGCGCTGCCTCCACCTTTGGGTGAAGCGCAAATACCGACGTTGTTGTGTCATCGCGCGACATCGGTCGCGGATATTGCCGTTGCCTCTAAACTCCCGGACAGGCCCTCTGAGGTTGATTTGGCTGATGAACTCGCGTGGCGAACGGTAGCCGAGCGCATGGTGCGGGTGAACCTCGTTGTAGCCGGGGAGCCAGCCTGGGAGCTGGCGCAGGACCGTCTGGGCGTCCGGGGTGGGGGAGACGCGGACGTGGTCGCGCTTCAGGTCCGAACGAACGCCTCGGCCATGTTGTTTCATTGCGGGCTTGCTGGCCTAGCCGTCCAAGCAACATCGTCACCTCCCCACATCGACCTTCGTCACGTGCTCGACCCGCATGTCTCGACATGGGGCGAGATGGGCCACATCGTCCTGACGGTGCTCGGCATGGTCGCCCAGATGGAGCGCCGCTTCATCAAGGAGCGTCAACGCGAGGGGATCCAGCGAGCGAAAGGTGAGGGCGTCTACGCTGGCGGCAAGCGTCGGCTTGACCGGGTGCGGATCAAGGAGCTGCACGGGGCTAGAAGCGGTCCGTCGGCCATCGCGAAAGCGCTCGGCTGTTCGCGGATGCAGGTCTACCGAGTGCTTCAGGAGGAGTGCTCCTGAATGCGAGGAGGGTACCGTGGCGGACACTCACGAACTCGCGAGCGCCTATGTGCAAGTTCTGCTCGCAGTTGAATATGCCCCGCCTCTGACCTTGATGAACCACGACGCGGAAGGCGCGGCCGTCGTCATCGGCGCTGTCGTTGATCGATGCGCGGAGCTTCGGGCTAACCTTGAGGCGGTCACGATTGGGGTCGAGCTCTCCGAGGAGCTTGGCTTACAGGATGGTGCGCGCCTGAAGCATGGCGAACGACCCATTGTTCACGTGGATGCCAGCTTGGGCCGGCAGATCAAATTTCGGCTCGCGACCTGAACCGGTCAGGCGCGACCTCACCCTTCGAAGAACTCCTCGTCAAGGCGCTTGACCGTGAGCGTCTCCTCCACGCGGCAGCCGACGCTGTGCCGGATCATCAGCCGCGCCAGTTGCGGCCCGTCGATGAGTACAATCCGCTTGCTCAGCAGGTCTGCCGTTTCGCGCGCGGACGACGAGAACGACGAGGTCGTCACGAACAGTCCCTTGGTCGCCTTGAACCGGTCGAGACTGCCGAAGAATTCGCGGATAGCCGACGCGCCGACGCTGTTCTCCGGCCCGTAACGCTTCGCCTGCACGTAAATGCGGTCAAGCCCGAGCGGATCCTGGTCGATGACGCCGTCCACGCCGCCGTCGCCCGACTTGCCGACGAGCGCCTTGTCGAGGTCGTCGACCGAGCCGCCGTATCCCATTGCGATCAGCAAGCGCACGACGAGGCTTTCGAAGAAGGCGGGTGTGCCTGACGTCACACGTTGGAGCAGTTCGCTTGCGAGCGCCGCCTCAAGCTGACGGGCGGCAGCGCGCATGACCTCGTCGGGTGTTAGGTCCGCAGTTGCGCCGTTCGCCTGCGCGACCGCCTCAGCGCCTCCGTCGGCCCCGTCCTGGGCGAAGCGGAAGGACTGGAACTCGGGAAAGCGAGTCAGGAACTTGATGTCGATGCGCTCGGGTGGCCGAGCGAGCACCTCGCGTCCGCGCGGCGTGATCTGGAAGTGCGCGCGGCGGGTGAGTTCGACCAGTCCGGATCGAGGTCGCCTACCAAATCGCGGTTGAAGTCGACGTCGATCTCCCTCGGCTCTTCGAGTTCGGGGATGGCATCGGGTCGCCACGACCGGTCTGCAGCAACGTGAGCGAGGCTGTCATTGACCTCCTCGACGGCTGTGACGAGGCCACAGCCGCGAAGCTTCTCGAGCTAGTGCGGGTCGGCCTCACGCTGGCGGGAGCGCGGTGACGCTGCCGAGAAGCATCCTCCTAGCCGAGAACAAGCCGGGAATGCCACGTCGCGAAGGCGAGGGGCGGCCGTGGCGAGGACGGCCCAACTGGCAGCCAGCGCCTCACGGGTTGCGGATCAGGTCTCAAAATGCGGCGAGATTGGCGTTGTTCTTCACTGGTCAAAGCCACGCTTCAGCGGCTTCAACGCTGCTGGTGCTCCCTGCCCAAGCTGGGAGCACCCAGCAGCCCCGTGCGGAACTGCTCGTTCAACCGACGATGAACGGACCGGCAGCAGCCAGGACTTCCGCCTTTGTCTTAGGCGCGTCGAACGGTCCATCAAATCCGAGTTCGCCGCGCACTCGCCTGACCTCGGCCGCGTGACGCGCCTCGACAGAGTGAATCTGGAGAGCCGTAGTCAACACGGGTGTCCCTTGGAGGTTGCCCGCCTGACCCTTGTAGGCCGCCACGCCCAAATCTTCGAACGTTCGTGAGACGGTCGTGAACGTGTTGAAGTTCTGGAACACGTCCGGAAACTGGCCGCGTCCGGAGAAGTCGAACTGCGGCTTGCCGACGGCGGAGCCGCCTAGCGCTCCGAGCAGTGTTTTGACGTGAGCAACCTCGTGTTTGCCGATCTGCTGGAACACGGCTCGGTAGCGCGCAGGAATGAGGCCGCGTGATCGAAGCGCCATCTGATAGAACTCCGCTTCGAGGTATTCGAGCGTCAGGGCGAAGTTGAGGACCTCGACGACCTGACCCGGCAACCCCTGGGCGAAGGCCTCCGTAGATACTGCAGCAAGAATGGTCGGAGCGGTCGCAGCGGCCCCCAATTTGCCGGCAGCTCGTCTAAAAAGGTCACGGCGCGACGTGAGACGCAGGGCTAAGTCGGGATCGATCCGGTCGAGAAGGGTCGAATTTGTTGCCGTCATGGATCTGTCTTTCGCAAGAGATGTCGAACGAGGCGGGACCGCGTTTTACGGAAGCTGGCTTGCGCTGATCGGCGTGCGCACGAACGGCGCGGCCTTTGGCAGGACCTGGGAGGGGGACCGCGCCACGTCGAGGCCGGCACGATTAACGACGTCGTCGCCCGCGAACGCCGTCCCGAGCGGGTTCAGGAGGTCGCGAATGAGGGCCGCGTGCCGAGCCTCTACTGAGACGATTGTTCCCGCCGCTGCGAGGTATTGGGGATTGCTGATGAGGCCGGCGGCACCATTGTAGGCCGACACACCCAGATCCTCAAACGTCCGCGCCGTCGTAAGCACGCTCTGCCGGCTACCGAAGCTGACGCGACGAAAATCGACCTGCAGGTCCGGGATCGCGTTGGAGCCCAAGGCGCTGCGGAAGAACTCCCGATGTGCTATCTCATGGTCGCGGATGCCGGTCAGGACCTGGGCGTCGTATCTGTTCATCCCACCGTAGGGGCGCTCAAGGACCACGGTGTAGAATGCAGCTTCGAGCTGCTCGAGCGCGTAGGCATAGTTGAGCACGGCGAAATCGCCGCTGCCGAGGTCAACGCCCCCGCCAAGGGCCGCGCCGCGTTGCGCGAAGGCCTCGTTGAGGTTCAATTCCACGCCGGACACAATGGCGACCGACATCGTAGCGGCCGACATTCGGAGAAACCCGCGTCGTCGCGCATGTCGCTCGTCATTCACAATCACAGGACTCGAATCAACCCTCATTGCACGTGCTCCCTCAGGTGTGAGGCATCGCTTCTGACTTGCAACCACCCGCCTGACCATACGTCTCGGCTCCGACGATGGTTTGTGTACGGAACCGACCAGCAAGCCGTCGCGAAACTATCTAGACATTTTGGCCGTATCAGAGCTCGCGGCACATGTTCTTGGCAGCGGGACCCCCGGTGGGTTTCGTCGCGACGCCTCCAAGGCAGTCCCGCCTGACGCAGCAGGACGCTGCCGCAAGAGGATTGAACTATGGCCGGAGCCGTTGACGCGTGGATTGCAAGGATCTCGTCGCTTGCGACGCGAGCTGAGGCAGAGCCGGACTTCAACGTTTCGGCTCAGACACCGCGTCTGCTGCAGGATGCAAGAACGCAGGCAATCGCGATGGGGAGGGACGACAGAAAGAGCTTCTTAGAAGGTGTTGGATGTGGGCTGAAGATGCTGGCGAAGAATGCATCTGGACACAAGGCTGAGATCCTCAACTCGTTCGCGGTAATATTCTTCACTGCAGCCAAGGGCCTCTCTTCTTGAGAGATAATCGCTATTATTCGTTAGCTGGCCTTCTGGTCCCCGATGTGCACTCCGAGACGTCATATCTCCAGGTGAGGGGCTGCCCGGACCAGCAAGGCCCAGGCGATGACCATCACCTCCCTGGTTCCTGGATCGAGGTCATCGGTGAGTAGGTCGGGCGAGGTGAGTAGCCGGAGCAGCGCCTCGGCCAGCTCGGGCGCGGCCGCCATCAGCTTCGCGTCCGCGAGCCGCTGGATGCCAGTCGCGATATGCAGGTGACTCTCGCCAGGGGCGACCGGTCGATCCCGGCGGATGAGGTAAGGCCATCCGCCGGGTCGAACATCGGTCGCGGGCTCGACGCCGAGCATCCGAGCCTCGGCCGGCGCGCCCTCATTGGCCTCGCCCCGCACCATCCAAGGTCCGGGCGTCGGCACGTCACCGGCCGCCAACTTGCGCCCGGCCACCTCAATACTCCTCGGCGAGCATGATCGTGAGGACGCGAACGGTGACGGTCGGGTCAGCAGGATCGGGCGAGCCGGACCGCAGGCCCCGGTCGTAGGCATCGATCTTCCAAAAGCAGCGCACGCCCGCGACCTCGACCGCCCCGAAATCGTGCTCTCCGTGGGTGTCATTGTCGGCATCAAAAGCACTGAATGTGCGGACCGCTGCGAGGACCTCGGCGCGCTCGGTCTCGGACAGGGCGGCGACCCCGGCCGTCAACATGACTCGGCCGCCACGGCCGTTGCGCCGGAGTTCATCGTTGAGCGTGGCGATGCGACCGGGCACAGGCCCGGTCGCGCGCTCATGGGCGACTGCGATCACGCGAGCGCCCCGGCCAGGGCCGGCGGGAACAGCCCCAGATGCTCGCGGCGGCGCACGATCAGGGGCAACTCGCCGTCGCCATCCTCAAGCCAGCGAAGTTCGAACAGGTCGTCGCCGCGTTCGGCCACGACGGTCGCGGCGTACCAGATCGCGGGCTTGCCCTCCTCGGCCGCGAGGGCGACGCTGCCGACCGTTAGGCCGGCCCAATCGGCCGGCGGCGTGCCAGGGCCGTCAGGGGGTTCGGCCGACCCGCCGGCAACTTCGGCACCCGCGACAGCACGACGGCCGCCCTTGGGCTTGCTTGGGGCCTTGCCGGCGGCATCGTCGGCCGGCCGGGCGGGCGCGAATGCGCCGGGTGCGGCAGCGAGCTTCGCGAACAGCTCCGCCTTCACGAACGGCACGAAGCCACGACCCGAGGCGAAGATCCTGCCTGACGGCAGTGTGGCCGCGAGGGTGACCTCTTCCTCTGAGGCGATGCGCAGCACCTGCATACCCATCAGGCCCGCCGCCTTTTCGGCGAGGGGCGCTTCGGCCGCCTCGAAGCGCGAAGCGTGCGGTTTGCCTTTGTCGTCCCGGCCGAACACGATGACTGGCGAGGTGACAGCTGCGGGTATGACGGGGTCGGTTTGCATAGAAAGGCCTCCAGAATGCGGAAGGGGGCCGACTGGCCCCCCTCGCGTGCTGTTCGGAATTTCTGGAGAGGGCCGGTTCGCCGGCTTAGCCTGCGTGCTTGCCTGAAATTTGCAGCGTGCGAGCTGTGCCATGTACCCCTCCAAGCCGCCGCCGAACCGGCGGCTTGGTACGCTTATATAGGATTGTATGTCTAGCTTGTCAAGCTGAGGTACGGGGGAGGCCTGTAGGGTGCGTGCCGCTCGGTTGCGTGACAGCAACGAGACTCGACCAGACGGTGTCCTGGGCAGGCACTCACACTGGAAATCCAATGCAGGTTGCAGAGGTATCGCGCAACGACGGGCTCCGCACTACAATCTCAACGGCGAAAGGGCGAAGGATGGTAGCAGTCTGGGGCATACACATGGAGTGGGACAATGGGAGGTTGTCTCCAGACATGAAGGACATCGCCATCGGCTGGCACGAGATGGGAGATCTATCAAAGCTACCGGAAAAGCGGGAGGCATTCAAAAGAGCATTCGCGGCAACTTTCCCGACAGGAAAGCCGGGTGCGATACCAGTCAAAGCGGGTGTATTATACCGATTTCGCTGGGAAATGAAGATCGGTGATGTCGTGATCTATCCGTCGAAGGCGGACAAGGTGATTAACATTGGCCTCGTCAGTTCGGACTACACCTTCTCGCCTGTAGGAAACGGCGAACACCCGAATCGCCGTAGTGTCTCCTGGAAAGTGCATGCCCCACGGGGTCAATTCTCGCAGGGAGCGCTCTACGAGATCGGTTCGGCGATCACCCTCTTCCAAGTGAACAATAACACTGAGGAGTTCCTTGCCGCGCTCAGCGGGACTCCGCTCGCCCCCGCCGAAATCGAGGCGGATGCTAAGGCCGCAACGGACATCGCTACACAGACTGAGGACAGCGTCGAGGACTTCATCATCAAACGGCTGAAGAATGGCATTACGCCTGCGCAGTTTGAAGATTTCGTTGCCGGTCTGCTCAGGTGCATGGGCTACTACGCGCGGGTCACCCAGTTTAGCGGCGACGGGGGCGTCGACATCATAGCTCACAAGGACGAGTTGGGTTTTGAGCCACCGCTCATTAAGGCGCAATGTAAACAGACGTTTTCAACTATCGGCGGTCCGGCAGTTCAACAGCTTTTGGGTGCCATCCAGGAGAAGGAATTTGCCCTTTTCGTCACGCTGGGCGACTACTCTGCCGACGCCAGAAAGATTGAGGGAAGTAAATCAAATATCAGACTGCTCCGAGGAACTGATCTCGTCCACCTCATATTCAGCAATTACGAGCGCCTTGAGCCACAGTTCAAGGCGATGTTACCTTTGAAGAAAACTTACGCGCCTACGGGGCTATAATGGCTGGTCCTTCGTCTGCGCTCACTTAGGAGACCCGTCGAGGGGAAGGCTTTTGGCTGGCCGCGCCACTTGACCTGATCCCGTCAGATGCCAATGACCGCCGGTCGCACGTCGGAGAGACGGGGCAAAATGCTGCCTGCACGCACTCCGGTCATCGACGCGGTTCCCGTTGCAGATGTCTCGCCCGCCGGCGGCGCAGAACAGCCAGATCGCGTGCTGGACGAAGCGCGGGAAGGTAGCCGGAAAGCTCGGGTTGAACTCGCGAGCGTCAGCCTGCCGGGCGAGGTGTTCGATCACCTTGGCGCAGCCGCCCGGCCGATAACAGGCATCTCCATACGGGTGCTCGGCTCCGAGCCGGCGCAGTATGCCGGTCCGGTGCAGGTGATTGTGGACGAGGCTGTCGACTGCCACAAAGCTCGCGCCCGTGGTCACCCACCGTTCCCGATCCGGGTCGCCGACGAGCAGGAGCTCGGGGAGGATCATCGACCAGAGCTTCCGGCCGGTATTGGCGATGTTGACGAGAGGACCGAGCAGCGCCTCTCGCATCTGGACGGCGCGGGACGGATGATCGAGACCCGGATCGGCGGTCTCTAGCCGGTGGTCGATCCAGCCGACGAGGTCACGCCCGCAGACGTCATGGACGAACATGAACAGGGAGTAGCTGGCCTGTTGAGCCCGCCCTTTCTCAGCGGATGGCGGGGTAAGGGGCAGCGCGGCCGATGATGAGGCTCGGCGCACAGACCGGTGCCCTTCCGGTAGCCGCACGCGCTGAAGCTCCAATAGGACCGTAGCCGAGGGCACGATGGAGATCGGCCCAATGCGGCTGCGATCTCGGCGAACGTGATCCCACCATTCGCGGCGTCGAAGCTGAATGCGGCTTGATCACCTATTCCCTGCAAGGCGAGCAGGCCGGCCATCCAGTCGAAGATCGGGGCCGAGTCGTGGCGGGCAACCGCGCCCTGAATGCCAGCCTCGTGCAGCCGGTCCGCGATCTCGTCGAGGAAGTCGGGCGAGGCGAGCAGGAGCGCGGGTCGGGTGACCGCGAGTACGCGTTCCCAAGCGGAAGAATCCTCGATCAAGCTGCCCCCGGCTAATACCAGCGGCCCTGGCTCGTGACTCCCGGGGGATTCCCGGATCGGTGTTGAGCTGATTCAATGGCGCGAGGAGGAGTCGTGCCATGGCAGCAGTGAGCTTACGGGCGGACTATTCGGCGTCCGAACTTCGGGGCTTGGCGGCAGGGACCCGGAACGCGAACCAAAGCCGCCGGCTCCTGTCGCTGGCTGCGGTCCTGGACGGCATGAACCGGACGGAGGCGGCGCGGATCGGCGGGATGGACCGGCAGACGCTGCGGGACTGGGTGCACCGGTTCAACGAGCACGGCCCCGGGGGTCTTCTCGACGGCTGGTCCAAAGGCCCTGCGCCCCGTCTGTCGGCGGAGCAGCGTGCCGAGATCGCCCAGCTCGTCGAGACCGGCCCGGATAGGGCCGTGCACGGCGTCGTGCGCTGGCGGCGGATCGACCTGCGGCGCGTCATCGTCGAGCGCTTCGGGGTGGCCTATCACGAGCGCACCGTCGGCAAGCTCCTCAAGACGCTCGGCTTCTCGCACATCAGCGCCCGCCCGCGTCACCCAATGCAGGACGCCCGCACGATCGAGGCGTTCAAAAACGTATGGCCCGCCCCGTCGGCAAGCGGTTTGTGCGAGGTGATCTGACCGGTCTGCGCCAACGTATCCGGTCTCGGGGTCGTGCCCCGGCCAAGATGGAGTTCCGCTCACCCTGGTCCTCATAAAACTTACGGCGTCGAGCGCCATATTTTGAACCAGGATCACAGGGTGCCGGGTCAACCGTCAGGCCATCTCGCGTCCACCGCCCACAGACGTCGTCGATCGCCGAGCCGGGCTGCCCTGGCGATCCGTTCCGTTCAGGCCATCGCCGGCTGGCGAGCCTTGGAAGCGTAGCTCTCGCCCGAGCGCAGCACCGCCCAGGCGATCCTGGCCAGCTTGCCGGCGAGCGCCACCACGACCTTGTTCTTGTGCGCGCGTCCGAGGAGGCCGCGCAGCCACTCACCTATCGCGGTCGGGCCGGCCGAGAGCGACGGCAAGGCGGCACGTGCCCCGTGGATCAGGAGCGTGCGCAGGTAGGTGTTGCCGCGCTTGGTGATGCCGAGAAGCCGTGGCTTGCCGCCGGTCGTCGCCTGCCGCGGGACCAGTCCCAGCCAGGCAGCGAGATCACGGGCGGATCGGAACGTCTCGCCCGTGCCGATCGCGGCCACCAGCGCCGTCGCGTTGAGCGCGCCGAAGCCCGGGATGCTGACGAGACGTCGTGCAACTGCATCCTCGCGGGCGCGCGCCACGAACTCGGCCGTGAGCGCTTCGATGCGGCGGTCCAGTTCGCCCCATTCTAGGCGCATGTCCTCGATCAGGAGGCGGGTGCGCGGGCTCAGGGTCGAGGGTGGCTCAGCTTCGGGGTCGAGCATCTCCGTCAGGCACGTCTCGAGCTGCCGGCGGCCCTTCGCCACCACGATGCCACGCTCCAGGAGCACGGCGCGAAGCTGATTGATCAGGGCCGTTCGCTCGCCAACGAGGCGGGTCCGGGCACGGTGCAGGATCTGGGCGTCGAGCTGGGCCTCGCTCTTCAGCTCGACGAAGCGCATGGTCGGCCGGGTCGCGGCCTCCGCGATCGCCTCGGCATCCCGCTCGTCGTTCTTCTGCGCCTTCACGTAGGGCTGGACGTACTCGGGCGACATGAGCCGGACCTCGTGACCCTGCTCGCGGAGCACGCGGCCAAGGGTTCCAGGATGAGGCCCGGATCGGCCAGAAGAACGGCCTCGTGCGGCAATGGGCGAGACGCGGAACGCGGCCGCGCCAGCCCGCCGACCAGCGCTACGAGAGTGCCTACCTGTTCGGCGCGATCTGTCCGGCGCGCGGCACGGGAGCCGCCCTGGCGCTGCCGTTCGCCGACACCAACGCCATGCAGCTTCACCTCGACGAGATCGCCCGCACCGTCGCAAAGGGCGCCCATGCCGTCCTGCTGCTCGATCGGGCCGGGTGGCACACGACCGGAGCCCTCGCGATCCCGAAAAACATAACGATGATCCTCCTGCCCTCCCGCGCCCCGGAGCTGAACCCCGTCGAGAACATCTGGCAGTACCTGCGCCAGAACTGGCTCTCCAACCGGGTCTTCGAGACCTACGACGACATCGTCGACGCCGCTTGCGGCGCCTGGCGCAAGCTCATCGCGCAGCCCGCAACAATCACCTCCATCGGATCACGACAATGGGCCCTCACAGGTCAAAGATGAGGGCCGTTGGTATAAGCCGGTCGGGCTGTTAGCGCGGCGACAATACCGAATGTCAACGAGAGGAGGTCAGAGCCTCTGGGCGGCGGAGCCCGTGCCAGTGAGCTTCTCGGCGGCTCGGACGACGGCTTCCAAGCTGCCGGGCTTCTCCACCCAGACGACCCCGCGCAGCTCGGGAGGACACTCGTCGACGGCGTCTCGACCGGAGTAGATCATGAAGGGCACGCCCCGCCGTCGAAGCTCAAGCGCAAGTTCCAGGCAAGGGCCGTCGCTCAGCGTCGCATCAACGATGGCCACGTCGGGCAGCGAGGCTTCCATAGACTGAAGGGCAGCCGCACAGGAGCCGAACGGTCCGGCTATCGCGTAGCCTTCGTCCTCAAAGATGTCCGCCAGGCTGAACGCGATGAGCGCCTCGTCTTCAACGATCATAATCGTCAGCGCGTCATTCGCGTGACGCCCTGGCTCGGATGGCTGTGACAAGGGCAGGGACAAGGGCAGGGACAAGGTTTGGAGCCGTTGTGCGCCGAGAGCTTGCATCGCGTCAGCGATACGCCTCTCGGGGCCGCTAACATAGCCCGCTTTGCCGTTAATCCTACCCGCGTTGAACGGCTCGTGAATGAGCTCCGCGCGAGGGCGGGGGAACCTGCCCCATGTCGGCCGCTTATCATGCGCTGGGAGCGTTGATGGGCATGCGGGCGACGCACACGAGCTGGGATGAGGGTGAGCGGATGGCAGCTCTGAAGAGCTACCATATCCTCGATACCCCGCCGGAGCCCGACTTCGACGACGTTGTCCTCCTCATAGCGAAGATCTGCGAGGTCCCCCGCGCCGGGATCAGCCTGATCGACGACCACCGGCAGTGGTTCAAGGCCGAGATCGGGCTCGGCTTCAAGGAAACGCCGCTCGACGTTTCGATCTGCCCAGGGCTCGCACTTGAGCCGGGGCTCACCGTCATCCCGGACGCGCGAGCGGACAAGCGGCTGGCCTCGAACCGCCTCGTCACCGGAGAACCCCACATCCGTTTCTATGCTGGGGTGCGTTTGGAGACGTCCGAAGGTCCCCCTCGGGACCTTTTGCGTGCTGGACGACGAGGTTCGGGACTTCAACGAGACCCAGAGATTTGCCCTTCTGACCCTCGCCCGCCAGGTGATGGCCTTGCTGGAGCTACGTCGTGCTCTCGCCCAGCGCGATGACGCCATTGTGAGCCGCGACCGTGCTGAGAACGGCCGCCAACTTCTAACCCGAGAGCTGCATCACCGGGTGAAGAACACACTGGCGGTGGTGCAGGCCGTGGCAGGCTCGACGGCGCGGTCTGCGACGAACGTCGAGCAGTTCCAGACGGCGCTCTCGGGTCGTATCGGCGCGCTCGCCAAGTCTCACGCCGTCATCACGGGTGACGATGCTCAGGCCGCCTCACTTCAAAGTTTGTTGGAAGTCGAATTCGGGGGACATGCCGAAACGCGGGCTGCGCGTGTCTTGCTGGCTGGACCCGAGGTGAAGCTGCCGTCCGATATCGCGGTTCCGCTCGGACTCGCGATCCACGAAGCCACGACGAATTCGGCGAAGTTTGGGGCGTTGTCGACCCGGAACGGAGCCGTTGAGGTGACATGGAACGTCATCACCCGAGAAGATCGGGAGATGCTTATCCTGCGCTGGCTAGAGCGTGACGGCCCAGAGGTTGCACCACCGGATCGCCGGGGTTTCGGCTCCCAGATGATCGAGCGGGTGCTTACCGCCCAGATCGGGGCGCAAGTGACCACGGATTATAACCCCGAAGGGCTTCGCATCATGATTGAGTTCCCTCTCGGGGGGCCGAATGCGCCCTCGCGGCTTTCGCATTAGCAGCCGGAACTCGTTCGCGGACCCGACCGCCGCTCCCAAGCTGGACAGCCGATAGGGACAGGGATGCCGGAGCAGTGCGCCACCATCGCCGGTGATCTCTTCCGACAGTCGGAGCCAGCCCGCCGGATCGGCCGCCGCGAGAAGGCGGGCAAGCTCATCGTCCGCCGGGGCCGCTGCCCGCGCCAGAGCCTTGGCCGCCACCAAGGCCGGCTCAAGGGCGTCGGGCTACATCTGTTCGCACTGCCCTACATGCAGCAAGGCTGTCGGTTACACAGAACGCAAGCGCCAGCCGGGTGTCTCCGTTAGCCCGCTTCAGGTATTCGGCAATCGCGTTGGCGACCTCCAAGCCGGTACCGGCGCGTGCCGCCCTCTGAGACCAGTTCGAGATCTGCATGCCGAGACCCCTTTTAATATTAGTTCCTGTTTTGTTCTAACGTCGGGATAGTTAACGGTCTCTTACCACCAGCGCCTGCGCTGGCCTCGCCCAGGGTGAAGTTCCTGACGTCCTGCTGCGAGGCGGTCGAGTGTCAATCATCCACTGGCTGGAGGAGTGCTCGGATCGTTTCGGGGAGGTCTCCGTCAAACTCTGCGAACACGGCATCCAGGTCGGCGTCAGCCGGGAAACCCAAGCGCTGGGGCGGGTTCGATCATGGCGACTCTCCCGGTCCATGTCAGTGAACCACCTTGCCCCGCTGCAAGACCCAGAGCGTGTTGAGGAGGTCGGCGATCTCGCCGGCCTCGTCCTCGTCGAGCTGCTCGGCGACGATGCCGTCGACGGACGCCGCTCCTCCTGTCTGCGTGTCGATGACACGCCAGCCGCCGCGCTGATGCTGAATGTCGAATCGAACCAGCATGATGCTCCCTGCCTTCAGGGAAATTCTCGTGCTGGCGTCAGCCCCGTCCACCTAAGCTGATCTTCGGCTTCGCCTTCATCGGCTTCCCGGTCACGATGGGCACGGTCCCGAAGCTCAGGCCGCTTTCCCGGCATTGAGCAGCAAGCACCGCGCCCATAGTGCCAGCGAGTTCCTCTAGCCGAACCGGATCGAGGGAGGACGCAATCCTCAGAGCGAGCGTGCGAAGGTGCGAGCGGTTATAGCAAAACAGAGCCAGTTTCACCCGCTTACCCTCAGAGTAGTCGCGCACGGCGTGCAGAACGTCTGCAGGGTTTCCCGTGCTATTCAGCTTCCTGAGGGTTTCGGTAGGAACAGGGCAGTCGACGTCAGGTTCAGCACTGTCTTTCATTCCTCAAACCTCTCGTAAGCCGCCACATGCCCAGCGAGGGGCACGAGCAACCTATTTTTTCTTTCCTCCGGCCTTCGCGACCGCGCTCGACACGACGCTGTCCTTCGTAGAAGGAGCCGCAGCCGTGTTTTTTGGCACGTCCTTCTTTGGTTTCTTCACCTCGCGACCGCCCTTCGCCATTGAAATCTCCACCCGAGCCGAGTCGACCAAGACGCGACCCTATTCCGCTAGTTGAGGTTTGACCAACTGGGAGCACAGCCACTGAAGCGTGACCCTGACCCTGAAGGCTGGCCGAGCCACCGCCTTCGAGGCAGACAGCCGCTGTCGGCCCCATGCATGAGGTCCTGAGGTGGACGTAAACCGAATCCGCGCCGGACGTTGGAGGCGGCGGGGCACCCGAGCACGTCCGACCACGAGGCGCTGACCGCTGTGAGAATGGCTCAAGAAATCATCTTCACGAACGGCAAAAACTTCGACGATCTAACGTTCGAGGCAGGCCGTGTGCCAGAGCTGGAGGATCAGCTTCATGTCTCTGAAGCAAGGCTCAGGGCATCATTGCAGGAGAATCGAACGCTGGTGAACGAGGTTGTCAGATTGCCACGAGAAAACCAGCGTCTTGTGCAGGAAATCAAGAGGCATAATCTCTTCTAGCTTTGATCAGGAAGGCGTTGATCCGCCGGATGCGAATGCTCGACTTTCCCGGAAACCAGCTATTCGCGATGAGCTTAGCTCAATGGCACGAGACAGGGTCAGAGCAGGACGGAGCCGGAGCGCTGCCGGTCACACCTGATCCTGGTTGGGAGGACGCCGGCAGGTGCCTCGGGTGTACTTCTCGATCTCGGCCATGGCGGCGTCGAGCGATGCGAACGGACCCACCTTCATCCCGAGCATCGTCTCCTTTGCATGCCCCTCGGGGTGGATCGTGAACAGATCGGCCGTTGTCGACGAGATGCGCCCCATCGGTCGCCCGAGCAGGTCCGCCAACTTCCACGCGATGCCTTCTTCAAGCGGCGTCACGATGAGGTCCATATCAAGCTCCGGAAGAGGCGGCTTTGTCAGCCGTAGTCGGCACGTATGCCCGAAAGCGGTAAGCCGGTCAGCGTCGTGCTCCAGGTCTCGCCGGGCGCGAAGCGTTTCGCGTAACCCAAACAGACGCTGCTAAGGGCAGCCATGGTCGGTGGAGGATCGGAGCCTACGGCTGCGCACGCCGCGCTCGCATCCGACACATGCCGGTCGCAGTCCGGATGAAGAGGCTCCCTTCCGCCGTCCAGCCGTGCTGTGACATCGTCGCCGGCCAGCCCTGGTCGGTCGGCTTGGTCTGCGTGGCGACAACCATCTTTCCGACGCCGGGCTGCTCTTGCAGGTAGCTGATCGCGCCACTCTCGACGCTCACGGCAACCGGCTGGTCGAACGTGTCTGGCTCCACATTGAGGCGAGCCGTGCCGGCTTTCGGGTCGATGTCTCGGAAGGTGAACCGCACCGTCTTCGCGGGCGAGCCTGACAGCTCCTCGCGAACGAAACGCGAGCCTTCGAAGTGCCCGCTCAGCACGGGCGTGAGATCGCACACGACCTCAGGCTGAGGTGGGGCACCGGCGGAGTCGGCCGTTGCGGCCGCGAGCAGGATCAGCGCACGAATCACGCCGCTACGTCCTGACGCTTGCCTGTGGCGAGGATCCAGAGTGCGTCATCGGCCAAGGATCGTAGCCGCGCAGCCGCCTCGCTCCAGGACTATTCCGAGTTCGTCGGCTCACACTCCGCCTCCGGGCTGTTGGCTCGCTCAACATCGGACACCTCACGCCAGGGAAAAGGGTCCTCAACCGGGTCGAGCAGGTCGCGGTTGTCGTTCTTCGGCGAGTTCACAAGCTGCGACACCGGCCACATCGTCATGCGGTCGGCCGGGAATGGCTTCAGGAGATCGGTCGGGTCCGGGTCGGACAGCCACCGTTCGCGGTCTTCCGGGGCGATCACGACGGGCATGCGGTCGTGGAGCTTGCTGACGAGTTCGTTCGCCTCGGTCGTGACGATGGTGAAGGTCCGGACCCACTCACCCGAATCGCGATCCTTCCAGTTCTCCCACAGGCCGGCGAGGGTGAAGGGCTGCCGATCCACCATCCCGATGGCATAAGGCTGCTTCACCTTCCCGACCTTCCGCCATTCGTAGAAGCCGTCGACCGGCACGAGGCAGCGTCGGCTGGCGAACGCGCCCTTGAAGGCGCTCGCAGTCTCGACCGTCTCCGACCGGGCGTTGATCATCTTCCAGGCGATCTTCCGGTCCTTCGCCCACGAGGGGATCAGGCCCCACCGGATCAGGTCGAGGGTTGTCTCGCCCGTTTTCGGGTTACGCCGGCCGACGAGGAAGTCCTGGCTCGGCGCGCCGTTGTAGTGCGGGGGCGAGTTCGGGAGCGGCCGCTCGGGCGCGCTGCCGACGGCATGGGTGTAGAGCGTCGGATCCCTCGCCTGAATGACTCGTCCGCACATTGGCCGGCAACTCTATCGTTGCAGTTCTGTAGCAAGAATCCGACGCCGAGGCAGGGCATCGTACGAGAGCCCTGAAGGAGAGGTGGAGAGCGTGGACGGGGCTTCGGACCAGCGTGCTTAACGGCTCGTTGACGACGTTTGCTGCATTTTACCCTCCTCCTGAATACCGCTCGACCACCCAAGCGTTTGCGTCAGGGAAGTGGGTTGCGAACGATGGAAGCGCCTGAGTTCGAACGCAAACTGGTGGCCGTTCTGGCGGCCGACGTCGTTGGCTACAGCCGACTGATGCAGGAGGACGAGGAAGCCACGCTGGCGACCCTCTCCGCCCACCGGCGGATTATTGACGGGCTGATTGCCGCTAACCGAGGCCACATTTGCAACACGGCCGGCGACAGCATTCTTGCCGAGTTCGTCAGCGTCGTCGACGCTGTGAACTGCGCGGTCGCAATTCAACAGGCTCTCGCTGCCGCAAACGCAGATCATTCGCCGGAGCGCCAGATGCACCTGCGGATCGGGATCAACCTCGGGGATGTCGTCGTCCAGGAAGGAGACATCTTCGGCGTGAACGTCAACGTCGCAGCGCGGCTGGAGGCCCTAGCGCCGCCGCAGGGTATCTGTGTGACTCGCAGTGTCCGCGATCAGCTCCGCGACCGCTCAGACTGTGAATTTCAAGACCTGGGCGAGCATGAACTGAAGAACATCGCTCGACCTGTTCGCGTCTTCTGCGTGCTGTTCGGCCAAGAGGGAACCCTGCCTTCCCACTCGTCGGATGAGGGCAGGGCACTATCGGAAGCACCGCAGCCGACTCGAGAGGACAGCGAAGCCGCTGAGGTGGTATTCTGGCAGTCGGTTCAGGCGAGCGGCAAGGTTGACGAGTACGAGACCTATCTGAGCCGTTTTCCAAACGGCATATTTGCTGAGCTGGCGCAGTCCCGGCTATCAAAAATGCCCGTGCTGCCGCCGGAACTCGTGGTGGATCGGACCGTCGAGCTAGCATTCTGGAATTCAGTGCAGGGCAGCGACGACGGCGCGATGTACGAAGCCTATCTCGATAAGTATCCCGAGGGTGAGTTCAAGGCCCTCGCTGAGCTTCGCTTGTTGCTGCTGAATCAACGCAGCAGCCCTCTTGCATGCCTCCAGCCACGGCCGTTTCTCATCCGGGCGGCGTAGCCGCTGCGGCCGCCAGCATGTCGGCGGAGGGGGAAGGATCCAGGGCTGTAACAACAAACAGCACCCGAAAAGCGACACGGCGCGAACGAGCATGCCAGGAGCCGCCTTGGCAAGGCCGTGGGCGGCCATTCGTCGGTGCGAGGTCACCGATGTGGCCGTGGCGTGCCGGGCCGCCCTTGGGCTTGCTTGAGGCCCTGCCAGCGGCGTGGTCGGCCGGCCGAGTGGGCGCGAATGCGCCGGGGATGTCAGCTCTCTCCCTCGTAGCTTCACTAGGAACCCGCCACCCCGGCCGGCGTAGGATCCCCGGTTCGTCAAAGGCGAAGCCGATCTCGGAGCAGGTATGGAATATCCTGTCACGCCGGATGGGCGCTACTTCGTTGTGCGAGGGCGACTGTGGCGGATGTCAAATCCGGCGCTGTCCGCCTCAGAGCGCGAGCATCTGGTAGCGCAACTGATGAAGGCACGACGCGAGGTCGGGCTGGCGCGCGACGCGCTGGAGATGGGTTTGCGTTGGCGACGGCGCGGCGGCGGTGGACATAGCAAAGCGTGCGCTCGGCGAGCGCGGCCCCGTGTGGTGGACCGACGGCGCGCCGGACCTGAACAAGCGCATGGCACAGTCCACGTCCGACGCACCCTGGTGCGAGGCTCAGCTCCGTGGGTAGCTGACGGCGAGCCGCCGTGGCAGCATCGCGTGATGGCGCGAGCGCTCAAAGTCTACTGCATGCCGGCCGGGTTTTACGACGCCGTGGTCGCGGCTCCGTCGCAAGGGGCGGCCCTGAAGGCATGGGGCACGACAACGGACCTGTTCGCTGCCGGCCGGGCGCGCGTCGTGACTGACGAGGCGATCCGGGCGGAAGCCCTGGCCCGACCGGGCGAGGTCATCAAGCGTTCGCGAGGTGATGAAGCCGCTATGCTCGGGCCAGAGCCTTCCGAAGAACCGGAAGGCAGGGGCAAGCCGGCCAGGAAGTTGGCTCGGCCGAAGCCGCCACCTCCGGACCGGTCGGACCTCAACGCTGCCGAGCGGCAAGTCGCCGAGTCCGAGCGAGAGCTGTCGGCGGAACTCGACGGGTTCGCGGCCGAACGGATCGAGCTTGATCGTCGGCAGGCTGAGGCACGGGCGACAGGGGAGGCGCGGGTTGTAGAGGCGCAGCGGGCGCGAGATCGAGCCCAGGCGGTCTATGACCGTGCCGTCGCTCGCACTCGGGCCTGACGTGCTGGCCGGCTTCTTTCGACTGTGGCGCGAGGCACGCGAGCGAGTCGAGCGGGACGCGCGCGACCTCCTGACCTGGATGGGTGACCCGGCCTACTACGAGGCACGGGAGCGGGCGAGAGCATGCCGGGCCAAGGGTGATCGAGCCGGTGATCGGCATTGGGGCAAGGTCGCCGTCGAAATCGCCCGGCGGACGGGGCACGTGATTGGCGAGGCTGCGGCTCGGTACGTCGAGGACGCGGAAATAGCCGAAGCCGAGCAGCCTGTTCCTAACCGGCGTGCCATCATCGCGGAGCTGATCGAGATCGCCGAAGCCATCCGCGACCTGTCGCACGGCGAGAGAGGCCCAACGTCTCTGCACAATGTCGACGCGGCCGTCTATCGGCTGGTCGGGTTCGCGCAAGCGCCTCTGGCCGAGGTCGCCGGCCGGGAGCTGCGGACGGCGCTCGCAGACCTGGCGAGGGCTCGATCCGAAAGCGTCAGCTCGCTCGAAGCTGGCATCTACCCACCGCAGGCTGAGAGGGCCGGCAAGGCGCTTCAGCGCCTGCGTGAGATCGTTCTGCCGGCGAGATAGGCGGCTCGAGAGCGCGCCAGAAGGTCGCTCCCGGCGTTCGCCGAACGGGGGCTTTCAGGCCAGCGTGACGCGGATGCCCCGAAGCGGCAGGCCCGACACTGCCGTGCTCCAGGTCTCGCCCGGCGCGACCGGTAACGCCCGTGTCAGGGTGCCGGTCGTGATGATCTCGCCGGCAGCTAGGGGCGGACTCTCCGGGTCGCCCGCGAGCACGCCGACGAGATGCCGCAAGGCCGCGAGCGGGCCACCACCGAGGACGTTGGTCGCATGCCCCTCATCGGCGACGACGCCGTCGCGCAGGAGCGAGATGCCGAACGCGATCTCGGGCTCGATGCGCGGCTCGGCCATCGCGGCCAGGCTGAAGGGCGCGCGCAAGTCAGCGAGCCAGTGCAGGGTCGTGTCGTAGACCCAGCCCCAGATCGGGGCGGCGACGCCATACTCGGCCCGAATCGTCGTGTTCGTGAAGCCGATCTTGCGGCCGACAACGCGCTCGCCCCGGTCTTCTCGTAAGCGCCGCACGGCCGCCGCCACACGGTAGGCCAGGGCAAGGTCGAAGCCAGCATAGCTGTCCGTCACCGGGGCGATCTGCCGACCTTCGTCGAGGGCGGACAGGACCTCCCGCGCGATCTCAGTCGGCTCGGTGGAGGTGTTATCGTTGTTCAGCGTCATCACCCGCCCAAGAGGAACCGCATGACCAAGCTGATCGAGTACGCCGAGGCCGGCCCAGAGGTTCGCGCCGTCTTCGACGACATCAAACGTATCCGCAACCTCCCAGACGTGAACAATTTCTGGAAAGCCCTGGCCTCCCATCCACCCACTCTCCGCCGAACCTGGGACAGCCTCAAGGAGGTGATGAGCCCCGAGGGGGCGCTCGATCCCGTCGTGAAGGAAATGCTCTACCTTGCAGTCAGCATCACGAACGGTTGCGGGTATTGCATCGCGTCGCATGGGGCGGCAGCCCGCAAGGCCGGCATGACGCCCGAGATGTGGGGCGAACTCCTGGCGGTCGTCGCGATGGCGAACGAAACCAACAAGCTCGCGTTTGGTCTGCAGGTCCCGGTCGACCCGCAGTTTCAGTGACGCCGTCTAGGTCGTGACTAACCGTGCACCGTCGACCTGAGAGGACTATGCCTGCTAGAGGCCCTCGGCGTGGGTCGGGAGATCAACGACGATGAAGCTTGGCCTTGAGGGAAAGATCGTCCTCGTCACGGGTGGCTCGAAGGGGATCGGCCTTGCCTGCGCCCGTGCCTTCCTGGACGAGGGCGCGCGGGTCGCGATCATCTCCCGCTCACAAGCCAATCTCGACCGGGCTCGTGACGTGCTCGGACCGCTGGCGGGCTACGCGGCCGACTTGATCGATCCGGCCCAGGCGCTTGCCGCCCTAGACGCGCTTGAAGCCGAACTCGGCCACACCGACGTGCTGGTCAACAGCGCCGGAGCTGCGCGTCGCACACCATCCGACGAACTCAGTCCCGAGCGCTGGCGTGCTGCCCTCGACGCCAAGTTTTTCACTTACGTCAACATCATCGATCCCGCCGTGAAGCGGATGGCTGCGCGGGGCACGGGTGTGATCGTCAACGTCATCGGCAATGGCGGTAAGGTCGCTTCGCCGACCCACATCGCGGGTGGCGCAGCAAACGCGGCGCTGATGCTCGCCACGGCGGGACTGGCTCAGGCTTATGCTGGACGCGGCGTTCGGGTCGTCGGCGTGAACCCTGGCCTGACGCGGACTGATCGCGTCTCTGAGGGGATGATTGCCGAGGCAGGTGCCAGGGGCATCACGGTCGAGGAAGCGCAGCGGCTTGCCATCCAACGAATCCCGCTCGGCCGCATGGCCGAACCCGAGGAGATCGCCGCCACCATCGTCTTCTTGGCTTCTACACAGGCGAGCTACGTCACGGGCGTGACAGTCACGATGGACGGCGCGCAGGTCTCAACAGTCGTCTAGGCCGTCAGGCTTGGCTGGCCTGACAAGGTCGCCGACGCCGTGCTGTAGGGAGCTATGCTGGAGCGGTAACAAAGCTCAATCTCAGGCGCGTTCTGACCGCCGCCAGTATCAGATCAACTCGTCCGGAGGCACCTTGAGCGCGGCCGCAAGGCGGTCAAGCATGCCCTCCTCGATGTCCATCTTACCGTCCTCGATTGCCTCGATGTCGTCTTTGGGGATGCCGCTCTGCAGCGCGAGATCATCGCGGGAGATGTTACGCCAGCGCCGGTAAGCCAGCAGCGCCGGCTCGCCGCCCTGGATCGCGTAAGTGACGTCCATCGGCACGCGGAAGGCATCGGGGCCGCCGTAAGCCCGCGAGGGTCGCCCGCGCTGCGAACCGGCCCACCGCCTGCAGCGCGACAATGAGGATGAGAGCAGCGCGTCAATCAGGATGAGAGGATGTGCCGGGCTGGCGGTGTAGGGAGGGCGGAGCCCGACCGAAGTCGCCAGCCCGGCGTCGGCACGGTCCTGCGGGGTCGTGTCGTCTGGTGATCGCGGCCGGCCGGTCATGCGGATGTTTCTTCTCGCCAGAGAGGAACGCCCGCTTGCCCGGCCGCCACGTGACCGATCAGATGAGGCTCTTCATGCAGTTCCGTCAGACCGACACGCTGACCGTGGCGGCCGAAGGCGTCGTTCAGCCCCGCCACGGGGCATCGCCTCGCGCGCGATCCGCGTTTGCCATCGATGAGGAAGGGGGTCCGCGGCCGACGCCGGCCCGACCCGCTGGCCGAGGTCTTCGAGGCCGAGATCGTGCCGATGTTGAAGGCGGCGCCCGGCCTTCGCTCGATCGCGATCTTCGAGGAGATCGTCAGGCGCCACCCCGAGCTCGGCTCCGGCGTCCGCCGGACGCTGGAGCGTCGAATCCGGTCATGGCGGGCGATCCATGGGGAAGAGCAGGAGGTCATCTTCCGGCAGACCCACGAGCCCGGCCGGGCTGGGCTCTCGGACTTCACCGACATGGCCGACCTCGGCATCACGATCGCCGGGGTGGCGCTGGACCACCGGCTCTACCACTTCCGGCTCGCCTACTCGGGGTTCGAGCATGCGCACGTCGTCCTCGGCGGCGAGAGCTTCGTCGCCCTCGCCGAAGGCATGCAGAACGCGCTCTGGTCGCTCGGCGGCGCGCCTCGGGACCACCGCACCGACAGCCTGTCGGCGGCCTTCCGCAACCTCGATTCCGACGCGCAGGAGGATCTGACCCGGCGCTACGAGGCGCTGTGCGCCCATTATGGGATGACGCCGACCCGCAACAATGCAGGCATCGCGCACGAGAACGGCGGGATCGAGAGCCCGCACGGTCACCTGAAGCGGGCGGTCGAGGACGCTCTCCTCATGCGGGCGACCCCAGACTTCGCCGATCTCGTGGCCTACCGGCGCTTCATCGACGAGCTCGTCGGGCTCCGGAATGCCCGCAACGCCAAGCGCATCGAGAGCGAGCGGGCGGCGCTCCAGAACCTCCCGGATCGGCGCACCTGCGACTACGAGGACGTGACGGTCCGGGTCACCTCCTCCGGCGGCTTCAGGCTGCGCAAGGTGTTCTACACGGTCCCGTCACGACTGATCGGACACCGGCTGCGGGTGCGCCTCCACGACGACCGGCTCGAGGTGTTCATCGGCGGCACGCGCCTCCTGACGCTCCCGCGTGGGCGGGCGCATCCCGACGGCCGGCACGATCAGGTCGTCAACTACCATCACGTCATCCACTCGCTGCGCCGCAAGCCCATGGCGCTCCTCAACCTCGTCTACCGGGATCAGCTCTTCCCGCGCGAAGCCTACCGGCTCGCCTTCGACGCCCTCCGGGACGCACTGCCCGAGCGGCAAGCCTGCCGGACCATGGTGGACCTCCTGGCGCTCGCCCACGACCGCGGCTGCGAAGCCGAGCTGGCGGGCTGTCTCGCCGCGGACCGGGAGGCCGGGCGCCTGCCCGACATGGCGGTCCTGCGCGCCCGCTTCGCGCCCGACCCGGCGCGTGTTCCCCATGTGACCGTCCAGCTCGCGTCCCTCGCCAGCTACGAGAGCCTTCTCGGCTCCGAGCCGATGGGAGAGGCGGCATGAAGACCACCTCCGCGGTCGATACCGCCCGCCTCGGCGTCATGCTGAACGACCTGCGCCTTCCCACGATCAAGGTCGTCTGGCCCCAGTTCGCAGAGCAGGCGGACAGGGAAGGCTGGCCCGCCGCGCGCTTCCTGGCCGCCATGGCCGAGCACGAGCTCGCCGAGCGGGACCGGCGCCGCATCGAGCGCCACCTCGCCGAAGCGAGGCTGCCACCCGGCAAGACGCTCGACACCTTCGACTTCGACGCCGTGCCGATGATCTCCAAAGCCCAGGTCATGGCGGTTGCGGCCGGCGACGCCTGGCTCGCCAAAGGCGCCAACCTGCTCCTCTTCGGACCGCCCGGCGGCGGCAAGAGCCACCTGGCCTCGGCTCTCGGCCTGGCTCTCGTCGAGAACGGATGGAAGGTCCTGTTCACGCGGACCACCGACCTCGTCCAGAAGCTTCAGGTCGCCCGCCGCGAGCTGGCGCTCGAGGCCGCCATCAACCGGCTCGACCGCTTCGATCTCCTGATCCTCGATGACCTCGCCTACGTCACCAAGGACCAGGCCGAGACGAGCGTTCTCTTCGAGCTGATCAGCGCCCGCTACG
>JAABUN010002547.1_pt1 | contig 31907 bp, 31 predicted proteins | sample 5559311 | NCBI WGS metagenome assembly JAABUN01 (sample SAMN10711877, study PRJNA513370) | rock metagenome | isolation source: Antarctica rocks | place: Antarctica: Victoria Land, Siegfried Peak sud | reverse complement strand
AGAAGGGGACGAGATCAGCCTTGGGCGACAGCTCCATCCACTCGTACCCGAGGCTGGCGACGATGTCGGGCAGCTCCCACACCGTGCTCGTCGAGTAGAACATCTGCGGGTCCAGCGCCAGCTTCACCGCCCTACCTCCCTCACTGGGCGGCCTCCATGTCCGGGGCGGTGATGCCCGCCGTCGGCACCCCGGAGACTGCGCCGGCACCCGGCTTCGGGCCCATGGCGACCGGGACCTTCTCGCCGCTGCGTACGGCCTGCACCCCCGCTTCGCAGACGGCCACGGCGGCGTAGCCGTCCCAGGCCCCGGGACCGTCGACGGTGCCCGAGCGGGCGGCATCGACCCAGCGCTGCAGCTCCACGTCGTACGCCGCTCCGAACCGCTCCACGAAGCTCGGGGTGATCTGACCACCCCAGCGTCCGTCGCTGGTCTTGACCTGCAGGTGCTGGTCCAGCCCGATCATGGCACTGCCCAGCTCCCCCACGACCTCGGTCCGGACCTCGTACGCCACCCCGGTGCGGACGTAGATCTCGTCGGTGACGATCCGGCCGGACTCGGTCTCGAAGATCACGATCATCGGGTCACTGGTGCCCTCCGGGGCCGCCTTGGTGGCCACCCCCTTCAGGACCTGGACGCTGGTGATCTCCTCGTCCAGTAGGAAGCGGGCCACGTCGACCTCGTGCACGACCGAGTCACGGATCATGAACTCGGAGTTGAAGGTCTCGGGGACGGCCGGGTTCCGGTGGACGCAGTGCACGACCAGCGGGTTGCCCAGCCCCCCGTCGGTGATCAGCTTCTTCAGGGCGACGTACTCCGCGTCGAAGCGCCGCATGAAGCCGACCTGGATGAGTTCTCTGCCCAGGGCCGCTTCTCGCTGCACGATCCGGTACGCCGACTCGATGTCGGTGGTCAGCGGCTTCTCGCACAGCACCGGGATCCCCCGGTCCAGGCAGGCGTTGACCTGCTCGGCGTGCGCGAGGCCCGGGCTGGCGATCAGGACCGCGTCCACCTCCGGGTCGTGGATGGCCTCGATCGGGTCGACCACCACCCGGGCTCCGATGCCCGAGGCCACCTCTTCGGCCTTGTCGGCGCAGAAATCGCTGATCACGGTGACCTTCGCCCCCCGGATGCGCCTGCTCAAGGCGTCGACATGGAACGCGCCCATCATGCCGACCCCCAGGACGGCGATCCGCAGCTCCGCACCCTGAGCTGGCCGAAGGGCGCTCACAGCACAGTCCCCATGTCGATGTTGGCCCCGCTGCAGGAGCTCAGGTAGGTCTTGGTGCGCTTGGCGATCGGCAACGGCACGTCGGGGGCGCAGGGATACAGGTCGTGCTCGATGATGCCGCTGATGTCGCGGTCCAACGCGCTCAGGGCGTCCAACACCGGACCCATCTCGGGCAGCCCCAGCGGCGGCTCGATCATCGCGCCCATCCGGACCGCCTCGGGGAACGAGATGTCGCGGTCGAGCACAACCGCCACGATCTCGGGGTTGACCTGTTTGAGGTGGACGTAGCCGATCCGCTCCGGGTACTTGGTGATCAGCTCCACGGAGTCACCGCCGTAGTAGGCGATGTGGCCGGTGTCCAGGCACAGGTTGACGTATTCGGGGTTGGTGGACTCCAGGAACCGCTCGATCTCCGGCTGGTAGCCGATGTGGGAGTCGGCGTGGGAGTGGAACTGCATGTGCAGGCCGTACTCCTCGAGGATCCGGCGACCCAGCTCGTCCGTGCCGGTGGTCAACAGCTCCCACTGCTCCGGGGTGAGGTCGGGGCTCTCCTTGGGTGCGCCGGTCTTGTGGTCACGCCACGGCTCCGGGATCACCACGATGTGCTCACCGCCGACCGCCTTGGTCAGGGCCGCGACATTGGCCACCTGGAGCCAGGTGTAGTCCCAGGCGTCGGCCTGGTGGAGGTGGGAGAACACGGTCCCCGCCAGGACGCTCAGACCGTGCGTGTCCAGCTGCTCCTGCAGCTCGGCCGGGTCGCTGGGCAGATAGCCGTACGGGCCGAGCTCGATGGACTCGTAACCGGCTTCGGCGACCTCGCGAAGGAACTGCTCCGCCGGCAGCTGCTCCGGGTCACTGGGGAACCAGACGCCCCACGAGTCGGGTGCGGTACCGATGGTGATCTTCGATGACACGTGTTCTCCTGCTTCTGGTGGTGACGTTCCCTGAGCCTGTCGAAGGGTCTGAGCCCTCCGATGGGCTCAGGGCGCGGTCGGGGTGAGGAAGAGCTTCTGGTTCGCCTTGTGCTCGTCGTAGACCTGACGGGCCTGCTGGGTCGACTCCAGGGTGGAGGTCGCGCTGACCGGGACGTCCCACCACGACTCGGAGTCGGGCGCGCTGATCATCGGATCGGTCTCGACGTAGATCACGATCGGGGCCACCGAGGCCTTGGCGACCTTGACGGCGTCGGCGAACTCGGCCGTCGTGGAGGTCTTGATCACCTCGAGACCGAAGCTCGCCGCATTCGCGGCCAGGTCGACGGGCAGCACGCCGCCGTCCAACCGACCGCTGTCGGGGTTGCGATAGCGGTACCTGGTGCCGAAGCGCTGCGAACCGAGGGACTCCGACAGCGACCCGATCGAGGCGTACCCGTGGTTCTGAACCAGCACGGTGATCACCTTGACCCCTTCCTGGACGGCCGTCGCCAGCTCGGTGGCCATCATCAGGTAGGAGCCGTCGCCGACCATGATGAACACGTCGCGGTCGGGGCAGGCCAGCCGGACACCGATCCCGCCGGCGACCTCGTAGCCCATGCAGGAGTAGCCGTACTCGACGTGGTAGCCCTTCGGGTCCCGGGTCCGCCACAGCTTGTGCAGATCCCCCGGCATCGATCCGGCCGCGCAGACCACCACATCGCGGGGGTCGGACAGCTCGTTGACCATCCCGATCACCGCGTTCTGGGTGAGCAGACCGGGGCCGGGTGCCTCCTGGGCGTAGACCTTGGCCACGGTGGCCTCCCAGACCGTGTCGAGCTCGGTGTAGGAGCTGACGTAGGCCTCGTCGACCCGGTAACCAGCGAGCAGCTCGGTCAACGTGCCCAGCGCCTCGCGGGCGTCGGAGACCACGCTCAGCCCGGACTGCTTGACCGCGTCCAGCCCGGCCACGTTGATGTTGACGAACCGGACGCCCGCGCGCTGGAAGGCGGTCCGGCTCGCGGTGGTGAAGTCGGAGTAGCGGGTGCCGATCCCGATCACCACGTCGGCGTCGCGGGCGATGGCGTTGGCCGCGGTGGTGCCGGTGGAACCGATGGCCCCCAGGCACTGCGGATGGTCGTGGACCAGGGTGCCCTTGCCGGCCTGGCTCTGCCCGACGGGGATGCCGGTGGCGGCGCAGAACGCGTCCAGGGCGTCCGTGGCCCCGGAGTAGTGCACCCCGCCGCCCGCCACGATCAGCGGCCGCTCGGCGCTGCGGATGATCTCCGCCGCAGCCTCGATCACCGAACGCTCGGGCAGCGGCCGGGCCACGTGCCAGACCCGACGCTCGAACAGCGACACCGGCCAGTCGTACGCCTGCGCCTGCACGTCCTGCGGGAAGCAGAGGGTGACCGCACCGGTCTCGACCGGGTCGGTGAGGACCCGCATCGCGGCCAGCAGCGCCGACGGGAGCTGCTCGGGTCGCCAGATCCGGTCGAAGTACTTCGACACGGCCCGGAACGAGTCGTTGACGGTGATGTCACCGGCTCCAGGCTGTTCCAGCTCCTGGAGCAGCGGCGAGGCGCTCCGGTCGGCGAAGGTGTCGGCCGGCAGCAGCAGCACGGGCAACCGGTTGATGGTGGCCAGCGCCGCGCCGGTGATCATGTTGGTCGCGCCCGGGCCGACGCTGGTCGAGACCGCGTAGGTCTGCAGCCGGTTCTTCATCCGCGCGTACGCCACCGCCGTGTGCACCATGGCCTGCTCGTTACGACCCAATATGTACGGCAAGAGATCAGGTTGCTCCAGCTCGTACTGCAGCAGCGCCTGGCCGATCCCGGCTACGTTGCCGTGACCGAAGATGCCGAAACAGCCCGCGAACAGCTTGTGCTCGACGCGATCGGACTCGGAATACTGCACGCCGAGGAACTTGACCACGGCCTGGGCGACCGTCAGGTTCATCGTGGTGGCGCAATCTGGCATCGAGCTCAGCCTTCCTGGGAGAGACGGGGATCGACCGGTTGAGACGTCCAGGTGTCGCGCACCCAGGTCTGGTCGGGGTGATCGGTGATCAACCAGGCCCGTTCTCCACTGCCGTCCGCACGGCCAGGGCCGGCCATCACGTTCAGGTAGTACATGTCGTAGCCCGGAGCGGCCACACAGGGCCCGTGCCAGCCGTACGGCACCAGGACGGTGTCGCCGTCGTGGACCTCTTCGAGGATGTCGATCTCGTGCCGGGGCGACGACGAGGTGCGCATGAAACCGAGACCCGGCTCGCCGTGGGGACCGGCGGCGATCTCGAAGTAGTAGATCTCTTCCAGCTCGGACTCGGTCTCGGTGGCCTCGTCGTGCTTGTGGGCCGGGTAGGACGACCAGTTGCCGCCTGGGGTGATCACCTCGCAGGCGATGATCGCGCCGGCCTCCAGCGTCTCCGGGGTGCCGAAGTTGCGCACCCGACGACTGGACTGCCCCGCTCCCCGCAGCTCGACCGGGACCTCAGCGGCCGAGCCGTAGCGCAGAGCCAGTTCGACGTCGGTCCGGGCCCCGCAGAGAGCGAAGCGCCCGCCCCGGTCGGAGCGGATGCTCGCCGTGTGGTTGATCGGCAGATAGGCGAAGTCACTCGGCCCGGCGAAGACACTGCTTCGCCCGTCCAGCTCCAGCTGCGCCCCGTCGACCTCGACCCTGCAGGAGCCGGACAACGGCAGCACGATGATCTCGTCGGGCCCGGTCTCGAACTCGTGGTCTCCAGCCGCCGGCAGGGTCACGATCCGCAGGCTGCTGTAGCTCCAGGACGCGGATTCCGGGGTCACCTCGACGTCGTATCCGCCGTGGGCGCCCCGGGCGGCCGGCAGGTGGTAGGAAGACGCCACGCCTACCCCCGCACCATGGAGACGGCGGTGTCGACCGCCCGGGTCACGTCGTCGTCGCCCGGGTAGAGCATCGTCCGGCCCAGGACCAGACCGCGGACGGACGGCAGCGCGAGGGCGGCCTGCCAGGAGGCGTACGTGTCGTCCGGCAAGCCGTCGGGATCGCCACCGAGCAGCAGGGTCGGCAGGGTGGTCGCCTGCATCACCCGTTCCATCTCCGCGACGACGGGCAGCTTCAGCCAGGTGTAGGCGCTGGAGGCACCCAGACCCTGGGCGATGTGCACCGACTTGATCACCGCGTCCGGGCTGAGGTCGTTGACGACCTTGCCGTCGATCCGGCTGGACATGAACGGCTCGACCATGGCGATCAGCTGCGCCCGGTTCAGCTCGGTGACAGCCTGACCGCACTGCTCCAACGTGGCCACCGTGGCCGGATCGTCGAGGTCGATCCGGGTCAGCATTTTGGCGCCCTCGAAGCGGGCGTCGACGGTCCCCTGCACGTCATAGCCCGTACGCCGGTCGTCCAGCTCGAAGCTCGCACCGTGGAGCCCACCACGGTTCATCGAGGCGAACACCAGCTTGTTCTCCAGCGCGCCGAGCAGCAGCAGGTCCTCGGCGATGTCCGCCGTGGCCAACAGCCCGTCCACGCCGGGGCGGGACAACGCTGTGGCCAACCGGTTCAGCAGATCCATCCGGTCGGCCATCGCCGTCGGCCGGCCGCTGGCGGCCAGTGCCCCACGGGCCGGATGGTCACAGGCGACGACCATCAGCCGCCCGTCAGCGCCGAGCAACTCGCGTCGCTGCCGCGCTGCCAGCAGGGCCGCGATCCGCTGCGGCTCACGGACCCGTACCTCGTTGATCTCGGCCACCGAGCCCAGGAAGGGGCTGCGGGGCGTGGTGCCGTTCACCGTGCTGGTCATCGTCGTCACCGGTCCGCAGCCAGTTCTCGCGCGGGGGTCGCGAAGTGCACCGCCAGCGCGTCAGCCAAGGAGGCGTTGGGGTCTCCCCCGGCCAGCAACGTGTCGATCTCGGCCTCGGTCGGCATGGCAGTCGAGCACTCGAGCCGGGAGGCGACGATGGCCCCGGCCGCATTGGCGTTGGCCAAGATCTTCTCCAACGGCCAGCCAGCGAGCAGGCCATGACACAGCGACCCACCGAAGGAGTCGCCCGCCCCGAGCCCGTTCAGCGGTCGGATCGGCAGCGGCGGCGACTCCACGCGGTCTGTCCGGGTCTTGGCCAGTACGCCTTTGGGGCCCTGCTTGACGATCGCCAGCTCGACCCCGGCATCGAGCAGGGCATCCGCTGCCCGATCCGGATCGGTCTCGCCCACCGCGACCTCACACTCCTCACGGTTGCCCACCGCCACGCTCACCTGGGGGAGGACCTGCTGCACCTGTTCGGTGGCCTGCGCAGGGGTCTCCCAGAACATCGGGCGGTAGTCCAGGTCCAGCACCGTGAACCGAGCGCGGGCACGCGCCTCCAGGACAGCCCCGCGCGTACCCGCCTCCAGAACAGCCCCGCGCGCCCGCGCCTCCAGGACGGCATGGTGGGACTCGCGGCTGGGCTCCTCGCTGAGCCCGGTGGTCGAGATCCACAACAGCTGGGTGCTCCGGACCGCATCGAAGTCGATATCGCCGGGCCGGATCTGCAGGTCGGGCGCGGTCGGCTTGCGGTAGAAGTAGAGCGGAAAGTCGTCCGGCGGGAAGATCTCGCAGAAGGTGACCGGGGTGGCGTACGTGTCGTTGACCACCACGAAACGATCGTCGACCCCCAGGTCCCGCAAGGCCCGGCGGACGAAGCGGCCGAACGGGTCGTCACCTACCCCGGTGATGATGGCGGTGCGCCGGCCGAGGCGGGCGGCCGCAACAGCGACGTTGGCGGTGGTGCCGCCGAGGTATTTGCCGAAGGTCTCCACGTCTTCCAGGCCAACGCCGACCTGCTGCGGATAGATGTCGACCCCGGCCCGGCCGAAGGTCATGACCTCGAGGGACTGATCCGAACCGTTGAGGTCCCGTGCCGAGTCGCTGCTCATCGCTCTCCTTGGAGTTCGGCCGGCGGCCGCTCGATCAACGTAGGGCCGGCACGCTGCTCATGTCAAGGTTTGTCCTAACAAAATATTGCATCCTGAGGAACGGCCTGGCGCAAGATTGTGCACACGTAAGAATGTTAGAACAAAGGGTTGACAACGGCACAGAAAATCGGCAACGCTAGCCGATGTCGGCACTGGCGCCGACCTTCCCGGCGCCGGTGCAGATGACTAGAACCACGACGGTCTTCATCCCCCGCCCAGTGGACGCTCGACCAAACCTCAGGCCCCGGTCGCGGTATCGCCCGACCTCGGGTCCCCAGCTCGGCCCGACAAGATCTCTCCCTAGCATGGATCTCTTCGTAGCATGCCTCTCGGCATACTTCGCCTCAGCCGTACGTCCGGGTCCACCCGCGACGCAACGAAAGGAACACTCGATGAATCCCGATCGCAACGGAGCGAGCGCAGCCGGAGGTCGCTCCCGCAAGGGCTTGACCTTCGCAGCCCTCGCGGCGACGGCCGTCCTCGCGCTCACCGCCTGCAGCGGCGGCGGAGCTCCTCAGACCACGCAAGCCCCCGACGCCGGTGGCGCCGGTGGGGACTCCTCGGGCTACACCATCGCGATGATCACCCACGAGACCCCCGGCGACACCTTCTGGGACAAGATCAGGGCCGGCGCGAACCAGGCCGCCAAGAACAACGGCATCGACCTCAAGTACTCCAACGACCCCGACCCGAGCAAGCAGGCCACGCTGATCCAGAGCGCGGTGGACTCCAAGGTCGACGGGATCGCCACCACCCTGGCCACCCCGGACGCCCTGAAGTCGTCGGTCCAGGCGGCCGACGCCGCCAAGATCCCGGTCGTCGCCTTCAACTCGGGCATCGACCAGTACGCCGAGGTCGGCGCCTCGATGTACTTCGGCTCCGACGAGACCCTGGCCGGAACCACGGCCGGCAAGCGCATCGCCGACGCGGGGGGCAAGAAGGTCCTCTGCGTCATCCATGCCGCCGGTTCGGTCGCCCTGGAAGCTCGCTGCGCCGGCGTCAAGTCCGGTATCGCCAACACGGAGAACATCCAGGTCAACGGGGCCGACGACTCCGCCGTCACCTCGGCGCTGCAGGCCAAGCTCGCCACCGACAAGAACATCGACTACATCGTCACGCTCGGGGCGCCCATCGCCCTGGACGCGATGAAGTCGATCGACGCGGCGGGCAGCTCCGCCAAGCTGGCCACCTTCGACCTGAATGTGGACGCGGCCCAGGCCATCAAGGACAGTAAAATCCAGTTCTCCGTCGATCAGCAGCCTTACGTGCAGGGATACCTGGCCGTCCAAGCGCTCTATCTGAACCTGAAGAACGGCAACGACATCGGTGGCGGCAAGGCCACCCTGACCGGTCCTTCCTTCGTGGACAGCACCAACATCGACGCCATCCTCCCGTTCGCCAAGAACAACACCCGTTAGTCCTCCGGGAGGGCCGTCACTGCGGCGGCCCCCCCGACCAACCGGCAGCCGATCGGAGCCACCATGAGTCAAACCGTCAAGACTGCACCAGCGGCTGCGCCGGCGGAGGCGTCCAACCGGGTCACCCTCGGCCTGTCCAACCGGCTGCTCGCCCGCCCGGAGGTGGGTGCTCTGGTCGCTGCCGTGGTGATCTTCATCTTCTTCCTCGTCGTGGCCCCGGCCTTCCGTTCACCGGAGTCCTTTTTCACGGTCCTCTACCAGGCATCGACGATCGGCATCGTGGCGGTTGCGGTGGGCATGCTGATGATCGGCGGCGAGTTCGACCTGTCCGCGGGTGTGATCGTGACCTCGGCGGGCCTGGTCAACGCCATGCTGTGCTACAACCTCGGGCTGAACCTGTGGGTCGGGGCGATCCTGTCCCTGGTCTTCGCGCTCGCCGTCGGCTTCATCAACGGCTACCTGGTGATGCGTACGGGAATCCCGAGCTTCCTGATCACCCTCGGCACCTTCTTCGTGCTGCAGGGCGCCAACCTCGGCGTCACCAAGCTGATCACGGGCTCGGTGTCCACCCCCAACATCAACCAGATGGCCGGCTACGCCTCCTTGAAGGCGGTCTTCTCCTCCAGCTTCAAGATCGGCCCGGTCACCGTCTGGACCTCGGTGGTGTGGTGGATCGCCTTCGTCCTACTCAGTGCCTACATCCTGCAGCGCACCAAGGTCGGCAACTGGATCTACGCCGTCGGCGGCAATGCCGACAGCGCCCGCGCGGTCGGCGTTCCGGTGCGCAAGGTCAAGATCGGGCTGTTCATGACGGTGTCCTTCCTCGGCTGGTTCATCGGCATGCACACCCTTTACCGCTTCGACACCCTGCAGGCCGGCAACGGCATCGGTAACGAGTTTCTCTACATCATCGCCGCCGTGGTGGGCGGCACGCTGATGACCGGTGGCTACGGGAATGCGTACGGCGTCGCGATCGGCGCCTTCATCTTCGGCATGACGAACCTGTGCATCGTCTACGCGGGTTGGGACCCGAACTGGTTCCGTGCCTTCCTCGGCGTGATGCTCCTGCTCGCCGTGATGGTCAACCTGTACGTCAAGAAGCTCTCGACCGCGCGGAAGGTGGGTTAGTCGTGACCGACACCCTGCATGAGCACGCAGACCCCGAGCTGACCAAGGGTGAGCCGCTGATCGAGATGGTCAACGTGGGCAAGACCTACGGCGCCATCCGGGCCCTCAAAAACATCAACTTGACGGTGAATGCCGGCGAAGTCTGCTGCGTCCTGGGAGACAACGGGGCAGGCAAGTCGACGCTGATCAAGATCATGGCCGGGCTGCACCCACACAACGAGGGTGAGTTGCTGGTCGACGGACGCCCGGTGAGCTTCTCCTCCCCACGGGAGTCCCTCGCGCTCGGTATCGCCACCGTCTACCAGGACCTGGCCGTGGTGAACCTGATGGAGGTCTGGCGGAACTTCTTCCTGGGCTCGGAGCTGACCACCAGCAGGTTCCCGTTGGCCAGTCTGAAGGTCCGCGACATGAAGCGGATCGCGGACGAGGAGCTCCGCAAGATGGGAATCGTGGTCAAGGACATCGACCAGCCCATCGGGACACTCTCCGGCGGCCAGCGTCAGTGTGTGGCCATCGCCCGCGCAGTCTACTTCGGTGCCCGCGTCCTGATCCTGGACGAACCGACCGCCGCGCTCGGGGTCAAGCAGTCCGGGGTGGTGCTCAAGTACACCGCCGCGGCCCGGGACGCCGGACTGGGCGTGGTCTTCATCACCCACAACCCGCACCACGCCTACCTGGTCGGCAATCACTTCATCATCTTGAAGCTGGGCCAGGCCGTGTTGGACAAGGACCGGTCCGAGGTGGCGCTCGACGAGCTCACCCGGCAGATGGCCGGTGGCGACGAGCTGGCCGAGCTCTCCCACGAGCTGCAGCAGTAGCTGACCCCGGAACTCTTCCCCTGTGCAGCGGTTGGGCGTGCCGCGGTTCGGTTGGTCATCGGCCACCTCCTGCGGATGGCGACACGGACCGCTGAACGATCGTGCGGCGTACGACGAGGCGGGGCTCCAGGATCGACTCCTGCGGCTCGGTCCGCAGCCCTTCCAGACGCTCCACCGCTGCCCGGACAGCCCACTGGGCCTGCACACCCGCCTGGCTCACCGTTGTCAGGTCGACGCTGGCCAGCTGGGCGACCGGGGCGTTGTCGTAGCCCGTGACCGTTCGGCGCCTTCGGTCACGCCGCCGGTGGCTCGGTGAGCGACGAGCGGGCGGAGGTCACCAACGACGACCTGGCCACGTTCTCGTGACGTTCGCCAGCGGGGCAGCCGGCACGTTCTCGGTGTCCCGACACCACTCCCGACCCGGCTACGAATGGCTGGAGACAGGTGCTGGTGGGACCGAACCACCCCTACGTCAGCGCCGCCCAGTCGATGCCGTTCGCCGGTGTCGGCCACGGGGGCCAGGAGTTCTTCACCTATCAGGCGCGCGCCTTCCTCGACGCTGTTGCCGGGCTCGACCGGCTGCCGCCTCCGGCCACCTTCGCCGACGGACTGCGTACGCTCCGGGTGGAAGAGGCGGTGGTGACCGCGGCGAGCTCGGGTGTGGCGGTCGCGGTATGAGGATAAAAATCCTCGGGGCGGCGCGAATTGCTGACGCCGGATCCGAAGCGGGCCGTGGCCTTCGCCGAGGCACGCGGCATCCGGCGGGTCCACAACTCGTACCTGGACCTGGTCGAGGACCCCGATGTCGATCTCGTCTACACCGCCCTGGTCAACTCCAAGCACACCGAGTGGAACGTCGCCGCGTTGCGGGCCGGTAAGAACGTGCTGGGTGAGAAGCCGCTGACCAGCTGGGTCCTCAGACCTCGATCGAGCCCTGAATGGAGTAGTGGGTCGCTCGGTAGATGTGGCGGCCGAACTCGACGAGCTGACCGACATCGTCGTAGGCCAACCGGTCGACGGTGAGGCAGGCCGACGGTTGCTTTTCCTGGAGCAGGGTCGCTTCTTCGTCGGTCATCAGGCGGGCGGAGATGCGCTGATGGGCAATCTTCAGCCGGACACCGAGACTGCCCAGGCAGGCGTAGAGCCCCCTCGCCTTCAGCTCGACCTCGTTCAGCTGGTAGCGGGCCGGGATGTAGTTCGTGAGGATGGCCAGCGGCACGGCATCGGCGGATCGGAGCCGGCGGACCTTGGTGAACTCGCCGTCGACCAGGTCTGTGCCCTCGAGCGCATACCGGATCTCCTCGTCCAGCTTGGCGACGGAGAAGTGCAGCAGGGTCGTCGACGGACTCCTGCCGGCCTTGGTGAGGTCATCGTTCAGACTGCTGAGCCGCTCGTCGCGGCGGAACTGCGACCCGACGACCTGGGTCCCCACCCCGCGCTTGCGCACCAGCAGACCCTTCTTGACCAGCTCCTGGAGGGCCTGTCGCGCGGTGGGCCTCGACAGCCCGAGGCGGGTGGTGAGGGCCAACTCGTTCTCCAACCGGTCACCTGGGGCCAGATCACCGACGACGATGGCGTTCTCGATGTATTGGGCGAGCTGGTGGTAGAGCGGCACGGGCGAGTTCCGCTCCAGGACGATATCGAGCTGGCGCGCGGCGGGAGCTTGCGTCATGGCAGCAGCCTAGTGACCACACAGGTAAAGTCACTATGTTCACTCCTATTGACATGATAGTTTGTCCTGACATGCAAAGGTGTTCGAAGACATTCCGGACTGGTCGTTGGGAAGGAAGTGCATGAGAGACGTAGCCCTTGGCTTGGTTGGGGTTGGACGTATCGGGGTCATGCACGCCAACACGATTGCCGCTCTCAACGAGCACCTGCACCCACGAGGGGTCAACGTCACCCTCGCCTTGACCGATGTCGCAACCGATCGTGCGCGTTCCGTCGCTGCCGAGCTCCGAGCGGAGTTCGCTCCGTCCGTCGACGCCCTGCTGGACAGGAAGCCGGACGGATTCGTCATCGCCACCGGAACGGGCACTCATCCTGACTTGATCAGGGCCGGGGTGCACGCTGGCATTCAGGTGTTCTGCGAGAAGCCCGTGGCCTTGAGCGTGCCGGAATCAATGCCCTTGCTCGACGACATCCGCGCCGCCGGGGGCCAGGTGATGATCGGGCACCAGCGACGTTTCGATGCCGGTTACCTTGAGGCCAAGAGGGCCTACGCGGCGGGCGAGCTGGGCTGGATTCACACATTGCGAGCGCTCACCTGTGACGTCACTCCACCTCCGGTGGAGTTCCTGGCCACGTCCGGCGGGCTGTTTCGAGACTGCTCGGTGCACGACTTCGACATCCTTCGCTGGCTCACGGGCCGGGAGATCGTCGAGGTCTACGCCACAGGTTCCAACAACGGTGACCCCGCCATCGCAGAAGTCGGAGATGTCGACACCGCGCTGGCCATCGTCACCCTCGACGACGGTACGGTCGGCACCGTCTCCGCCAGCCGCTACAACGGCGCCGGCCACGACGTGCGACTAGAGATCCAGGGCTCCAAGAGCTCGATCATGGTTGGCCTCGACCACCAGGCAGCATTCCACTCGGCCGAACCGGGCGTGACCTTCCCGCCGGGCCCGCCGCACCTCACCTTCGCAGAGAGATTCCGCGCTGCCTATCGCTCCGAGATGATCGCCTTCGTCGAGTTCCTGATGGGTCAACGCGACAACCCCTGCACCCCCGAGGACGCCGTCGCCGCCGCCAAGATCGCTGACGCCGCCCAGGAGTCATTGAGAACCGGTGCCCCGGTCCGGATCACGGCCTGACAGCGGAGGCAACACCTTCTCGAAGCAGATGGAGAACGGAATGGCCTCGACGTACGGCTCGTAGATCGGGATCCGGGTGTAGCCGAGTTGCTCGTACAGCGCCACCGCCTCGGGCTGACGATCACCGTCTGCAGGATCACCCGATCCGCACCACCCGCCCAGGCGATCCGCTCCAGCTCGGTCATCAGGGCCCGGCCGACGCCGCGACCCCGTCGGTCGTCCGCGACGATCAACCGTTTGACCTCCCAGTCGACGCGCAGCGTGCGGAGCGCGCCATGGGCGATCGGCGTGGCGTCGGCATCGAGGACCAGGATCGTCACCAGCACGTCGGCGGGGTCGACCACCAGGGCCCGGGCGACCGCCTGGTCCACCGACGAGGACTCCGGATCGACGTACCGAGCTCCGATCTCGACATCCATCGACTGGCGAAGGGCTACGGCCCGAGGGTCATCCCAGTCCACTGGGACGAGAGAGAGGGCCTCGGTTCCCCGCTCGGTCACGCCGGTTCCACGGTCACATTCTGGTTCTGCGACACCCGTCGCCCTGACGCGCCGACCAGACGGCGATTCGGGGCGACCGGTGAGTCAGAACCAGACATGGGTTGGTCGACACCGCTCACGAGGCACCCCGCCGGCGCAGACCGACCAGGAATCCGGCTCCCCAGGCCAGGTGGGTGGCGACCAGCACCAGCGGCAGCCGGATCCGGGCGGCGGCGGACATCGACCTGGACGTGACGGCGGACCCGGCCAGGATCAACCCGGCGTAGCCCAACGGCGCGGCGAAACCGGCTCGCAGCAGCCGAGAACCGACGCGTACGCCGAGCAGCCCGAGCAGGGTGCCGACGACGATGCCGGACACGGCGACGGGCGGCGCGAGATAGCGGACGCTGGCCGTCTCCGGATAGCGTCGGATGACCTCACGACGCCACTTGCCCGTCTCGTGCATCTGCTGGAGCAGGGCCCGCAGAGTGGCCCGCGGCCGGTACGTGACCCTGAGCTCGGGGGAGAACCAGACCCGGTCACCAGCCTTGCGCAGCCGGTGGTTGAGCTCCCAGTCCTGGGCCCGGTGCATGGTCTCGTCGAAGCCTCCGACGGCGACGATCGCGTCCTTGCGGAAGACCCCGAGGAAGACGGTCTCGGCCTCCCCCGCCGCCGACTCGGCCAGGTGGAAGGCGGAACCACCCAACCCGAGCTTCGTCGTGTACGCCACGGCCACCGCTTCCTCGAACGCGGTCTCCCCCCGGGCGTCCATCAACCCGCCGACGTTGGCCGCGCCGGTCTCCGCCAACAGCTCGACCGCCCGCCGGATGTAGCCGTCGGTCAGCTCGCCGTGCCCGTCGACGCGCACGATGATGTCGTGGCGGGCGGCGGCGACGCCGCGGTTCAGCGCCGCCGGGGTGCGGGCGGCCGGGTTGTCCACCACCCGGATCCGGTCGTCGGTCGCCACCAGCCGGCCGGCGATCTCGTGGGTGCGGTCATGGCTCGGTCCGACCGCCAGGATGACCTCGAGCCGGCCGGGGTAGTCCTGTGCGAGGACGTGGCGGACCGAGTTCTCGAGGTGGCGCTCCTCGTTCAGGACGGGCATCACCACACTGACGCCAGGCCAATCTGCGGTCATCCGCCCATCCTGTCAGGACTGAGCGGCTCTCGATCCCACCGCCGGATCCTCAAGCCGCGCAGACGCCGGTCAGGTCGTCGGTCTTCGTGCCGCCGCCGGCGGGCGAGCTCAGGGGCCGAGAGATCCGCCAGGCGTCCGAAGAGACCTGAGTCAATATGTGGACGTGGGCCCACCTCACCCGGGCCGCCACGCCCGGCCCGGTGCGCTGGAGAACGGTTGTCACAGCCTCCCCAGGTAACCTCGGGCCATGCCTGCCAGCCGCGACGAGGACCTCGACTGGCTCTACGGGCGGGACCCCCGCCCAGCCGGACCCGAGCCCACCCGCGTCCTGCCCGGTCCCCCGGCCCCGCCGCCCGACTCGGTCCCGGCAAGCTCCCCAGCTGCGTCCGGGCGCGACCGCGGTGGACCACCTCCGCCACCCGTGCCACCTCGCGGATCCGAACCTCCGACCGCGGATCAGGGGGGGAAGAAGCGCCACCCCGTACGGGCGGTGCTCGCGATCCTCGCGGTGCTGCTGCTGGTGAGTGCGGTCTGGCTGGTGGGCGTGCCGGCGTACGCCTGGGGCCAGGTCAGCCGTACCGACGACTCCCCCACCGGCAAGCGACCGGCCGACCAACCGGGCCAGACCTACCTGATCGTAGGCTCGGACTCCCGGGAAGGACTGAGCAAGGCGGAGCAGAAGAAACTCGGGACCGGGAGCGTCGCCGGGCAGCGGACCGACACGATCATGCTGCTGAACATCCCCACCACCGGTACGCCCGCCCTGATCTCGCTGCCCCGCGACTCCTACGTCTCGATCCCGAAGAACGGCAAGAACAAGATCAACGCTGCGTACGGCTTCGGGGGCCCCCAGCTGCTGGTGCAAACGATCGAGACCAACACCGGACTCCGGGTCGACGGTTACCTGGAGATCGGCTTCGGCGGTTTCGTCAACATCATCGACGCGCTGGGCGGGATCCAGATGTGCCTGCCGGCGGCGATCAAGGACACCGACAGCCACCTCAACCTCAAGAAGGGCTGCCAGACCCTGGGCGGCACCGACGCCCTCGGCTACGTCCGGATGCGCAAGGCCGATCCCCGCGGCGATCTCGGCCGGGTCGAGCGGCAACGCCAGATGCTGGCCGCGGTGGCCAAGAAGGCTGCCGCCCCCCGTACGGTGCTCGACCCGTTCCGCTATTGGACGCTGTGCAACGCCGCCGCCGGCTCGGTGAAGGTCGGCCAGGGCACCTCGCTGCTGCAGACCATGCGGCTCGGCCTCGCCATGCGGTCCATCGCGAACGGGGACGGACTCGCCCTCACGGTGCCGATCAGCAACCCCGGTGCGTCCACCCCGGTCGGCTCGGCCGTGCTGTGGGACCAGACGAAGGCGAAGGCGATGTTCGCCGAGGTCGCGAAGGGCGACACCTCAGACCTGAAGAAGTACGCCACGTAATGGCTCTTGGCTGGCTGACCTCAGCGAGGCAGCAGCGACAAGCTGAGCAGGTGCCCGAAGACCGCGATCGTGGTGGTGTGGTCCCCGGTGAAATCCGGTGGCCGACCCATGGAGTCCCGCGCGGCCCGGGCGTAGGCGAGATCTGGCGTACGCGGCTTCAGGGCGATGAACACCGGCAGCGCGTAGCGTAGGCAGACCAACGCCACCCACACGCGGGCGGTGCGGCCGTTGCCGTTCGCGAAGGGGTGCAGCCGAATCCATTCCCCGTGCGCCAGGGCCGCCATCTCCACCAGCATCTGCAGCTCGTCGACGGTGCTCGGTCGCCGGCCGGGGGGCACCCGCTCGTCCAGCCAGCGCAGGCCCGCGTGCAGACCGATCAGCACCCGGTCGAGCTCGGCGTCGAGGTCGGCCGCCCACACCCCCACCTTGTCCGGCAGGCCATCCGGCTGGTCGAGACCGACCCCCACCTCGTACGCGGTCAGCTCCGGGACATCGGGGTCGCCGCGGAAGTGGCCGACGTAACCCGCCACCGGGACCCGGCAGCCGGCATAGAGCCGGGCGTGCCAGCGGGCCAGGTCGATCCGACCGGGGAACCCGCGCCCGGGGGCGGCGGCACGCAACTCGTCCAGCAGGGATCGGACATTGGTCGCGATCTGGGCGTAGTCACCCGGATGGTCGTGCTCCCAGTAGGGGGCGTTCACCTGCCGGACCGGGCCGCCTCGTAGGTCTCGGTCAGGCCGGTGCGGACCGGCGATGTCGGCCGTCCGGTGCTCGCCACGGTGGCCGGCCGCACGATCCGGCGTACGGTGAGCGGATCGCGCTGGCCCTCACCGGCGGCCATCTGGTCCAGGCTCCGGTCGAGCACCTGGTGGTAGCTCGCGTCGGTCAACTCGGTCATCCGGTCGGCGGCACGTCGAAGGTCCTCGCCGAGCATGGCTCCCCGGGCTATGACCTCGTGCTCGGTGGCCCGCTCGATCAGCTCGTTCTGGCTGATCCCGAGCCCGGCGGCCACCTCGCGCACGAGCTCGCGCAGACGTTCGTTCCGGAGCCTGAGCGGGAACACCGGGGTAGCCATGTCACCCATGTTGCGTCGCTCCTGCAGCGATGTCAAACCGCCAGGGTGACATCACGACCCCTGATCCGCTGGGGCGTCAGAGCCCGGCGTACCGCTCCCAGGTGATGAACGGAACCCGGTACCTCACCGGAGTGTCGTCCACGGCATGGTTGCCCAGGCCATTGCGGCCGACGAAGTAGTCCGCGACCTGATTCCGGTTGTAGAACTTGCCGTCCTTCTGCCACATGTCGGTGTCCCCGATGGCCAAGGCGTGGATGTGGCTGGACCAGCAGCCACCGCACTGGCTGGGGACGCGTAGCCAGGCGGCAAAGCCAACCGACCGCAGCGCCTGCACGGTTTGCCAGCGCTGCGTCGCGCTGAGCGAAGACACGCTGATGTCGATCGAACCACCGCCGTCGTGCGTGCCCGCAGAGGCCTTGGCGCAACCCCTCGCCTCCAGGGCGCAGTAGGACCCCTGGGTTACCCTCAGCGCCCACCAGAGCTGGCGATCCGCAGCGGCGAGCATCAGCCTGGTCCGGGTGTTGACCCGCTTCGTGCCGTAGCTGTCGGTGCGGCTGCCCACCCGCACGACGTGCGCGATCGTGAAGCGGCCCACGCCGAGCCTGGCCAGCGAACCGGGACCCGGGATACCGTTCGCATCGATCGACTTGTAGCCGATGGAGCGCTGATAGCCGGCGTACGCGGCCGCGGTCTGAGTGCTGAACCGGCCGTCGACCGCAACGGCAAAGCCCTTCGCGGTCAGGGCCTGCTGGACCAGCTTGGTCGAGCGGTCATCGCCGAGGGCGGGCTGATTGCCCCGATACCCCTCGACCTGGGCGGCCGCGGTGACCGAAGCCATGTGTACGACCGGAAGTTTGGCCGCTGCGGCAGGGGTGGCGCTCGCGGCCAGCATCAGTGCGGCGGCGGCCGGGACCAGGAGCTTACGGATCACGGGGTTCTCAGTCCTGTTCGGACCCTCAAGGGGGTCATGCGATCCCCCGCAACAGTCAAGAACTTAACATCCGCAAGCCCGATCGCCCAGCCGGAACCCAGATGTTCACCTTCGCTCCGGCGAAAATCGGTGGCGACGGGCCGGTCGGACCGACCGGACGGCAACCGGTGGGACTAGCGGTCAGCGAGGAGCTGACGGGCCATCACGATCCGCTGGACCTGGTTGGTGCCCTCGTAGATCTGGGTGATCTTCGCGTCGCGCATCATGCGCTCCACCGGGTAGTCCTTGGTGTAGCCGTAGCCACCGAGCAGCTGGACCGCGTCGGTGGTGATCTCCATGGCCACATCGGAGGCGTAGCACTTGGCGGCCGCCCCGAAGTAGGTGAGGTCGGCGTCGCCGCGCTCGGACTTGGCGGCGGCGGCGTACGTCAGCTGACGGGCCGCCTCCAGCTTCATCCCCATGTCGGCGAGCATGAACTGCAGGCCCTGGAACTCGGCCAGCGCCCGGCCGAACTGGGTCCGCTCCTTGACGTAGCCGAGGGCGAAGCCCAGCGCCCCCTGGGCGATGCCGAGGGCCTGCGCGGCGATGGTCACCCGGGTGTGGTCGAGGGTCTTCATCGCGGTGCCGAACCCGGTTCCGGGTGCCCCGATCATCCGCTCAGCCGGGATCCGGACGTGGTCCAGATAGACCTCCCGGGTCGGCGACCCCTTGATACCCAGCTTCTTCTCCGGGGCGCCGAAGGACACGCCCGCATCGGCCTTCTCGACCACGAAGGCGCTGATCCCCCTGGACCGGGCGTCGGGATCGGTCACCGCGAAGACCGTGTAATAGTCCGACACCCCCGCGTTGGTGATCCAGCGTTTGACCCCGTCCAGGACGTAGTGGTCCCCGTCGACGACGGCCCGGGTCTTCATGCTGACCGCGTCCGAGCCGGCGTCCGGCTCGGAGAGGCAGTAGGAACCCATGGCCTCGCCGCGCGCGATCGGCGGCAGATAGGTCTGCCTGAGCTCCTCGCTGCCCGCGATCAGCCAGGGCAGCGAGGCCAGCTTGTTCACCGCGGGGATCAGCGACGACGACGCACAGGCCCGCGCGACCTCCTCGATCACGATCACGGTGGCCAACGCGTCCGCCCCGACCCCGTCGTACGCCTCGGGGATGTGCGGGGCCTGGAAGTCCGCCGCCACCAACGCCTCGAAGGACGCCTTCGGAAACTCCGACAGCTCGTCGGCCTCGGCCGCATTCGGCGCCACCTTGGCGTCGCACACCTCGCGTACGGCCGCCCGGAACGCCTCATGCTCCTCGCTCGGGCGATACATGTCGGTGAAGTCGGTCATGATCGCCAGGGTAGTCCCGGCACTTTACGGGTGGACCGGGTCGACCGGTGGCAATCCTGCGGTGGTCGGCTCGCCGACCAGCTGCCGGGCCAGGATGGTGCCTGCCGCCGTGGCGGCCGGGAAGACGACGATCCCCAGGAACGGGACCGACAGCAGCAGGAAGGTCGGCACACCGAGCCCGAGCACTCGGGCCCGCCGCCCCCGCAACAGGGCCCGCCGGCCCTTGATGGTCAGGATCCCGCGACGTTCCAGGGCGGACCCGACCAGCTCGATGCAGAGCATCCAGCCGCCGAACACGGCCGAGCCCACCGCCGCCACGATCGACCCGACCACCGGCACGACGCCGAGCAGCAGCGCGACCAGCGCCCCCGCCGCCGAGACCGCGATCAGTGCGGCCGACTGTCGCAGCGCCCGGGCCAGCCCGCTGCTCAGCCGCTCCTCGCGCGGTACCGGGGCTCCCGGGAGCTCAGCATCGACGAATTCGGAGATCTTGTCGTAGAGCGGCGATCCGATGGCCAGCGTCAAGGTGGTGAAAGCCAGCACCATCACCAGGATCGAGCCGGCCAGGAAACCGAGCCCCACCAGCACCCGGACCAGCTCGGACGACCCTGCGGACCAGGAGTCGGCGAACGGGGTCAACCAGGTGGCGATCCCGGTCAGGTGAGTGGCGATCAGGATCACGACCGTGACGAAGACGACCGAGGCGATGGCCGGCGGCAGCGCACCCAGCCAGAACAACCGCGGCCGCCGCAGCAGCAGACCCAGACCGCGGGCCAACAGACCGGCGCCGGCCGCGAGCTCAGCAGGCGTCGACATGGGCGAGACCCTACCGGCCGGTGACCGACCGGCCCAGCGCCCGGGCCGGCTCAAGCCGCCGTGGGCACTCCGGCGACCACGATGGTGTCGGTGTAGTGCTGGACCAGCTGGTCGGTCATCCGGGCCCAGCTGCGGTCGCGTACGAGCTCCCGACCCGCACCTCCGAGGCTTCGTCGCTCACGCTGGTCCCGCACCAGCCGCTGCACGTGACGTCGAAGGACGTCGAGCCGTCCGGGGGGGTAGAGCAGACCGGTGCGGCCGTGCTCGATCAGGTCGACCGGACCGCCGCGGGCCGTGGCGACCACCGGTACGCCTGAGGCCATGGCTTCCTGGATGGTCTGACCGAATGTGTCGTGCTCACCCGGATGCACGACCACGTCGAGACTGGCCACCGCCCCCGCCAGATCCAAGCCGCCGCGCCAGCCGGTGAAGTGGGCGGTGGGCAGCATCCGTTCCAGTCGTGACCGAAGGGGCCCATCTCCGACGACGACCAGCTGGACCCCGTCGATACCCTCCAGCACCGACAGGTCCTCGACCTGCTTCTCGGCGGCCAGCCGCCCGACGTAGCCGACCACGACCTGACCGGATCCGGCCCACCCGGCGCGAACCGCCTGGTCTCGACGGTCGGGGTGGAAGCTCGTGGCATCCACGCCCCTGGCCCACAGGTGGACCCGGGGGACCTGGTGCGCCCGCAGCTGAGCCGCCGACCACCTCGACGGAGCCAGGGTCCGGTCCGCCGCGGCGTGGATGTCGCGGACCCGCCGCCACAGCACCGGCTCCAACGGAGCCAACCCGTAGCGGGCGGCGTAGGACGGGAGGTCGGTCTGGTACACCGCAACCGTGGGTATGCCCAGCTGACCGGCCGCCCGTACGGCGTCCCATCCAAGCACGAACGGTGCGGCGAGATGCACGACATCGGGTGCCCGGTTGCTCAGCAGGGCTCGCATCTTCCAGACGCCGGGCGCAGTCACCCGGAACGACGGATAGCCGGGCACCGGCACCGACGGGAGCCAGGTGACGGGTGCGGGGCAGCGGTCCGCGGTGTCGGAGGACGCCCCAAGACCGGGTGACGCCGCCAGCACCTCCACCTGGTGGCCCGCAGCTTGCAGGTGCTCCACCGAGTGCAGGACCGAGTGCGTGACGCCGTTGACCGAGGGAAGAAAGGATTCCGCGACGATGATCACCTTCACGTGCCCAGAGCACCCCTTGTACCTGCTCAGTCGCCAACGCCACCGTGTCGTGTCGATGAATAACAGTAGAACACCCGCCGGAGCCGCCCCCTTGTGGTCGTTGTGGACCTTCTTCCGTGTGGCCTGGGTACGGTGACGTGTGCGGATCGTGCAACTGGCCAACTTCGTCGCCCCCCAGTCGGGTGGTCTGAAGACCGTGCTGGACGCCCTGGGGAAGGGCTACCTCGAGGCCGGGGTTCAGCGGTTGTTGATCGTGCCGGGGCCGACGGACGCGGCCACCAGCACCCCCGAGGGGGACGTGATGCAGTTTCGGGCCCCGAAGATCGCCGGGGGCTATCGGATGATCGTCGAACCGTGGCGGGTGATCGAGGTGCTGAAGCGGTTCCGCCCCACCTCGGTCGAGCTGAGCGACAAGCTCACCCTGCTCCCGGTCGGTCGGTGGGCCAAGCGAACCGGCGTGCGGTCGGTGCTGTTCTCCCACGAGCGGCTGGACCACATGTGGGCGAGCTACACCGGTCTGGACACCGCAGCCACCTTGTCGATCAGGCTGCTCGACCGGATGCTGGTCCGCAGCTTCGACACCATCGTGGTCACGTCCGACTATGCCCAGCAGGAGTTCCAGACCTTGGCCGATGCGGTCGGCTGCCCGGTGGAGCGGGTCCGGCTGGGGGTGGACCTCGAGACCTTCCGGCCGCGTCCCCCCTCGCCGGCGGACGAGCCGCACTGGAGTCCGCAGGTCGGCGGCAGCCCGGGCGTGGGCCGTGGGACCCTCCGACTCGTCCACGCCGGCCGGCTCTCGCGGGAGAAGTCCCCGGATCTCTCCGTCGCCACCGCGGTCGAGCTCTGGCGCCGTGGGGTCGACGTCCGACTGGATGTCTACGGCGATGGGCCCCAGCTGGTCGATCTGGTCCGGCTCGCCGGCGACGCCCCGGTCCATTTCCACGGTCACGTCGGCGGTCGCGACGAGCTGGGTCGGGGGATCCGGGCAGCCGATGTCGCACTGTCGGTCTGCCCGGAGGAGACTTTCGGGCTGGCCGTGCTGGAGGCTCTAGCCAGCGGAACCCCGGTGGTCACGGCTTCCCGCGGTGGGGCCCGGGAGCTGATCGACGCCGGCTCCGGAGCCTGGGGCGATCCCGACCCGGTGTCCCTGGCCGATGCGGTGCTGGAGGTCGCCGGCCGTCCGGTCGACGAACGCCGGTCCGCGGCCCGGCGCCGGGCGGAGCTCTATCCCTGGTCGTCCACCGTGCAGCGGATGCTGCAGATCCATGCCCTCGCCCCGTCCCCGCTCGGGGTGAACAGCCCAAGGTGAAACAGCCCGGGGTGAACAGCTCGGGGTGAACAGCTCGGGGTGAACAGCTCGGGGTGAACAGATAGCCCACCGCCCTGTGACGTCGGCTCAGGACGAGCCGGCCGCCGAGGCTCGGACCGCAGCGCCCTTGGCCACGGCCGCGACCCGGAGCTGGTCCTGGAAGTCGAGCACCGCCCGGGTCAGCTCGGGATCACCGGCGGCCAGGATGCGTACGGCGAGCAGCCCGGCGTTGCGGGCGTTGCCGATGGCCACCGTCGCCACCGGCACTCCGGCCGGCATCTGCACGATCGACAGCAGTGAGTCCATCCCGTCGAGGTACTTCAGGGCGACCGGCACCCCGATCACCGGCAGCGGGGTCAGTGCGGCCAGCATGCCCGGCAGATGAGCGGCCCCGCCGGCTCCGGCGATGATCACCTCCAGGCCGCGGGTGTGGGCGCCGCGGCCGTAGTTGATCATGGCTTCCGGCATCCGGTGGGCGGAGACGACGTCCGCCTCGTAGGTCACCCCGAACTCGGCGCACGCCGCGCCGGCCGCGCTCATCACCGGCCAGTCGGAGTCCGAGCCCATCACGATCCCCACCCGGACTCGTCCTGAGCTCGGCCTGCCCTGAGCCGGTCGAGGGGCCGAAGGATCAGGCATCGGGGTCTCCCGTCAGATAAGCCGCGGCGTGCCGGGCCCGCTTCCGTACGGTGGCCAGGTCGTCTCCGAAGGTGGTGACGTGGCCGACCTTGCGACCGGGCCGGACCTGCTTGCCGTAGAGCTGCACCCGGAGCTTGCGGTCCCGGGCGAAGCAGTGCAGCAGCGCCGACGGCAGGTCCTCGACCGTCCCGCCCAGCACGTTGACCATCACCGTCCACGGTGACCGGGTGGTCGGGTCACCGAGCGGCAGGTCCAGGACCGCCCGCAGATGGTTTTCGAACTGCGAGGTGTGCGCCCCGTCGATGCTCCAGTGCCCGGTGTTGTGCGGTCGCATGGCCAGCTCGTTGACCACCACCGACCCGTCGGCCCGCTCCATCAGCTCGACGGCCAGCAGACCCACCACCCCCAGCTCGTGCGCGATCGACAGGGCCAGCTGCTGCGCGGCCACGGCCCGGTCGGCCGCGAGCCCCGGTGCGGGGGTGGTGGTCTCCACGCAGACTCCGTGGCGCTGCACCGACTCGGAGACGGGGTAGGCGACGGCCTGGCCCGACGGCGAGCGGACGACGAGCGCGCTCAGCTCACGGCTGAAGTCGACGAACTCCTCGGCGATCACCTGCACCCCGTCAGCGAGCCCCGTGCCACGTTCCCTGAGCTTGACGAAGGGCTGATCCGCCTCAGCCGCGGAGTCGAGGCGCCACACCCCCTTGCCGTCGTAGCCGCCCCGGGAGGTCTTGGCCACGATCGGCCAGCCCTGTTCGTCGCCGAACGCGACCAGGGCGGCGGCGTCGGCGACGACCCGGTAGACCGGGCAGGGCACACCGAGCGCGGTCAGTCGGTCCCGCATGATCGCCTTGTCCTGCGCATGCACCAGCGCCGCGGGCCCGGGTCGGACGACGACTCGCGCGGACTCCAGGTCGCGCAGCAGTCCGGTCGGCACGTGCTCGTGGTCGAAGGTGATCACGTCGCAGTCGGCGGCGAAGGTGCGTACGGTCTCCGGGTCGGTGTAGTCACCCACGGTGACGTCGTGCACCACGTCGGCGGCGGAGACGTCCGGTCCCTCGGCGAGCAGCCGGACGTGGACCCCAAGCCCGATCGAGGCGGCGTGCATCATCCGGGCCAGTTGGCCGCCGCCGATGATGCCCACCACGTACGGGCGGGCCGACTGCACGGGGGTTGCACTCACCGGGGTTGCACTCACAGGGGTTGCACTCACGGGGGCAGAGCCTAACCCCGCTCAACGCATCCGGAAGATCACGGCCCGCTGGACGATGAAGTTGACCGTGGTGGCGACACCCTGGGCGATCACGAACGCCACCACCTGGACACTGAGCTGGCCGAAGCCACGGGCGGTCATCACGCTGTAGACCAGGCTGAACAGTCCCACCTGGAGGGCAAAGGTGACGGCGTACAAGATGACAACGGCCAGGAAGCGCCGCCGCGAGGGGTCGGCCCGGAAGGTCCAGCGCCGGTTGATCAGGTAGGCCGTGGTGGTCCCGGCCACGAAGGACAGCGCCTTGGCGGGGGTGTGCTCGAGACCGCCCCAGCCGAGCAGCCCGTGCATGAGCAGGACCAGCAATCCGAAGTCGACCACCGCCGACAGCCCCCCGGTGAGGACGAACCGGACCAGCTGGGCGGTGAGCGGGAGGGGGCTCTGACGCTCCTCGAGGGGCAGCTCGACCGGCTGCGGCAGCTGCGCGGGCTCGCTCACGTACGGTCGTCCCACCCGGGCCAGTGCGGGGCGCGGCCCTGGTCGAACGCCTGGCTGCCCTCAACCCGATCGGCGGCCCCGGGGCCGAGCAGCAAGGCCGTCATCTCGACGTGCAGGTGCTCGACGTCGGGCACGTCATGCAGCACCAAGGGACCGGACTCGGCGGCGGTCTGCACGTTCAGGGTGCCGCAGCCCAGCACCCGGTCCAGCAGGCTCCGGTCCGAGGAGACCTCGTGGACCCGGTTCAGTGGCACGTCGGTGCCGGTCTTGTTCACGATCCCGGAGCGCGTGATCAGTCGCCGGTTGGTCAGGGTGTACGTCGTGGTCCGCCAACGCAGGAACGGGGTCACCACCCACCAGATGGCGAGCACCACCGCCAGCGCCACGATGGCCAGCTGGCCAACCGGGCGTACGTCCTGGGGGATCAACGCAGCGCCAGCGCCGGCGCCGGCACCGATCAGCACCAGGGCGGTGGCAGGCAGCAGCAACGCCTTGGCATGGGTTCGGGTGTGGATGACCTCATGCTCGTCGGCGCCGAGATGCTTCGGCGTGAGACCCACGGCTTCCATGTTGGCACAGGGCACCCAGAGGTCCCGGGCAGAAGGTGACGAGGTCGCCTCAGTGCGGCCCGACCAGCTCGCCCAGGATGGTCTCGTAGCGGTCCATCATCAGCCGCGCGTCGTAGCGCTGGGCCTCCACCCGGACCTGACTGCGATCGATGTCGCGAGCCACCTTGATGGCCTCGGCGAGCGCATCGACCGAGCAGTCGCGGGCCATGGTTCCGCCGAGCGCACCCACCACCTCGGCCGCGGCCCCGTTCGGCAGGGCCGCCACCGGCGTACCACAGGCCATCGCCTCCACCAGAGCCAAGCCGAACGGCTCGGCCCAGAGCGCGGACGCGACGTACACCGCACCCCGCCCCAGCAGGTCGCCCAGGTTGCGGTGATCGACGTGGCCGCGGTGCACGGTGTCCTCGTCGAGCTGGGGCCGTATCTGAGCCTCGTAGTAGGCCCGGTCGGCGACCGGGCCACCGAACTCCAGCCGCATCCCCGCCTGCCGGACGGCCTCGATGGCCACGTGCAGCCCCTTCTCCGGGGTGATCCGACCGGACCAGACGGCCAGGTCCTGCTCGGCCCGGCCGTTGTCGACCCACTGGCCGAGGTAGATGCCGTTGGGGACGCACTCCACGTGTGGCAGCACCGCCCGCCACGACTCGGTGTTGTACTCCGAGACCCCGACGAACGCGTGTCGGGCACCGGGCCGCCAGCCGGGTCTGATGATCACCGCGTTGACCTTCACCAGGGTCGGCGGAGTGTGCAGCACGGTGATCATCGGATGATCACCGAGCATGGTGTACGGCAACGGCCCGAGGGAATTGTTGAACACGACGTCGAAGTCCCCGGCGCGGATGGTGTCGATGGCCCGGGTGACGACGTCGGCCAAGATCACGTCGGACCGCTCGACCCCGTCGGGTCCGACCATCTGGCCGAAGACGAAGTCCGAGCCGACCACGGGGACGAGACGAGCAGCCGTACGACTGCCCTGCTGCGCGAACAGGGTCACCTCGTGGCCACGTCGGACGAGCTCGTCGGCGACCACCGCGGTGTGCATCTCGGTGCCGCCCAGGAAAGGCTCGACGATCGGGTGGTGCAGGTGGGCGAGGAGGGCGATCTTCATGGCGAGGGCTCGTGGGCCAAGGGGGTCCGGACATAGCGGCCCAGGCCGTCGTCCCAGCTGAGCAGACCCTGGTCGACGAACGCACCCAGCCAACCCTCCATCGGCCACCACCCCCAACGATCGGCGAAGATCGCCGCGTTGCGCACGATGTCGTCGAGATGGCCGACCGGCGGACTCTGGGTCGGGTGCCACTGGTGATAGGCCGCTGCCCCGCCGACCCAGGTGATGCTGACGTCGAGGTCGCGGGCCAGGAACGCGAAGTCGGTGTCTTCGGCGCCGTAGCCCTCGTAGTCCACGCAGAAGCCACCGATCTGCTGCCAGGTGCCGGCCCGGACCGCAAAGGACAAGGACCAGAACAGCCGAGGGTCCCCGTGCCGTTGCAGCTGACCGGGCTCGGGGGCGGGCCGGGACGGATGGAAGGCGTAGCGGCTCAGCCCGTCGAGGTCGTAGCCGCCCTCGCCGGGTCGGGGCAGGTAGGCCACCGGACCGCAGAGGATCGCGGCCTCGTCGTCCTGGGCGGCGAGCTGGTAGTAGTGCACCAGCGAACGATCGGGCAGGCAGTCCACGTCGAGGAAGATGATCAGCTCCGCACCGCGCCGGATGGCCTCGGCCGCGCCGACGTTGCGAGCCGCCGCGATGGGCAGCCCGAAGCGACCCGTGCCGTGCTCGAGCACCGTCATCCCGGGCTGTCCCCGCCAGATAGCCGCCAGGACCGGGTCGTCGACCGACACCACGAGGTAGTCGGTGATCGGTTCGCTCGAGCGCTCCATCATCTCGTGCTGGCGCCGCAGATGATCATGACGACCGTGCGCGACGGTGACCACCGCCGTCCTCACGCCGAGGCCGCCGACCGGTCGCCGGTCGCAACACCCGTCAGGGTCAGGTCGGCCAGCAGGGCAGCCGCCCGTGCGGCCCCGTGCCCGTCGTTCCAGACCGACCAGCGGGCACCGTCCAGCTGGCTGGCCTGGTCGAGGAGCTCCGGCCAGTCGGCCGCGGCGGGCCAGCTCTGGCGTACGAGGGCCGGGGTGTGGTCCAGCGCGGCCAGAGCGGCGGCCAGGGTCCGCTGCTCGTCGAACGGCCGGTCCTGCGGGATGACGACCGCGGGCCGACGCGCAGCCGCGATCTCAGCGATCGCATTCTGGCCGGCGTGGGTGACCACCACGGCGGCCGAGCACAGCAGCGGCCAGGGGTCGTCCACCCAGAGCCCGTGGGCCCGGTCGAGGTGGATCCAGTCCCAGCCAGGGGTGGCGCGGGCGGCCTTGCGGATGGACTCCGGGGTGGGTCCGGCGCCGCCCGTCCCGTTGAGGACCACGACGCTGCGGGTCTGCTCGACGGGCCGGGTGACCGGGGCGAAGCGCGAGATGGCCCCGAGATAGACCGCCTTGGCCAGGTCAGAGCGCGGGCCGCCCCACAACGCGCCGACGAGCGCGGGCCAGGGTGCCGCGATGGCTGCGGAGATGTCGTAGCCGAGCCGGTGCGCTGGATCGGTCCGCTGCCCCGGCATCGCCATCGACAACACGGGTACGCCGTGCAGCCTGGCCAGCAGGGCGACCTCGACCGAGACGTCCACCACCATCAGAGCGGGCTGATGAGCCTCGATCCAGGCCGAGATCGCGGCCATCCGGGACCGCAGGCCGGCGTGGCCGACCGGCACGTAGTGCAGTCGACCACCGGCGTCGAGGTGCTGGTCGGGATGTGCCCCGGCATCGTCGGCCAGGCTGATCCACTGACCGGTCCAGCCCTGCGGGCGTACGCCGCTGGACAGTGCCGTGACGGGCAGCGAACCGGCCGAGGCGATGGACAGGGCGCGATGCGCATGCCCCTGGCCCTGGTGGTGCACGTAGTAACCGACCAACGGCCCACTCCGCACGCAAGCCTCCCCAGCCGGTGCCGGGCCAGCCCCGGTCAGGTCAGATTACAACGCAAACACCGCCCGGCCCGTTCCTGCAGATCCGGCCCGCTTGGCTCCGGGCGCATTTTTGGTTTGCGGCCGGGTCTCTGTCGGTTTCGCAGGTATACCTGCGATTTGCTCGCTCTACCCGGAACATATCGCGGGTAGAGCGCCAAGATGGCGGGTAAAGTCTGCGGAATTTTCCACAGGCCTGCGACCACCGGAAGACCCGTCCACAGATTGACCCAGCCCGGTAGCTTCGGCGTCGAAAAGTTTGGACACTCGTGGGCATGGACCAGACGTTTGCCGCATTGGCCGCCGACCGCGGCGGCTTCTTCACTCGTGGCGACGCCATCCGGAACGGGATCGGAGATCGCGAGCTGCGAAGCGCCGTACGCCGTGGGCTGCTGCACCGGCTCCGTCACGGCTGCTACACGGGCTCGGCCGACTACGCTCGGCTCGACGAGGTCGGGCAGCACCTGCTGCTGGCCCGGGCCGTGCTCGCCAGCCAGCTGGGAGAGGTCGCGCTGACAGGTCCGACCGCTGCCGCTCTGCACGGCCTCAGCACCTACGGTCAGTCCCTCGATGTCGTCCACCTGGTCCGCCTCGACCAGGGCTCGTCGCGCCTCGAGGTCGGCACCCGGCACCACGTCTTGACCCACGACATCAGCAGGGACCTCACCACGGTGGCCGGGCTGCCGGTGGTGAGCGTGGCGCGTACGGTCTGGGAGGTTGCCACCGTGTCCAGCCTGGAGGCCGCCGTCTGCACGGCCGATAGCGCCCTGCGCCTGCACCCGGGCATCGCCAGTGACCTGAAGACCATCGCGGCGACCTTCAGCCGCCGGCCCGGTTCGTTACGGGCACGGGCTGCGGTCGCGTTCGCCGACGGCCGGTCAGGCTCAGAAGGGGAATCACTGAGCCGGGTGCTGTTCGCCCGCCACCGCATCCCGCAGCCCGACCTCCAGCACCACGTCGCCGATCGGGACGGAGTGCTGCTAGGCATCACCGATTTTGCCTGGGACGAGTTCCACCACGTCGGGGAGTTCGACGGAGAGGTCAAGTACAACCGGTACCTGCGAGCCGGGGAGGAGCCCGGGGATGCCGTCTTCCGGGAGAAACGGCGCGAAGACGCCATCCGGTCTCAGGGGTGGGGCATGACCCGCTGGACATGGCGCGACCTGACTGGGGCCCGGGCGCTGGAGCTGATCCGCCGACTGAGGGAAGACCTCGCCCGGTCGAGCTCCCTGTACGGCCGCCGTACCGCCTGACCGGCGATCTGGTCCGGATCGGAACGGACTTCACCCACCATTTGCGCACTCTGCCCAGGAAGTATCCCAGGTAGAGCGCACAACTCGCAGGTATACCTGCGATCCCGACAGGCCGGCGGCAGCGCCGGCAGCCGCAGGCCGGCGGCAGCGGGGGACGGCCACGAGACGGCTCTCAGCGGAGGTGGACGATGTCCCCGGCCCCGAAGACCTGGTGACCGAGAGCCGTACGGACGACCAGGCGGCCCGAGCTGTCGATCGCCTCGGCGACCCCTTCGACCTCGGTGTCACCGGCCAGCAGGACTCGTACGCGGCGGCCGATGGTGCTGCACCGCTCGACGTAGGACAGGGCGCCGGCGGCGTCGTTGTCCACCGTCTCCCAGCGGGTCAGGATACGGTCCAGGGAGACCAGGATGTGGGTGATCAGAGTGGTCCGCTCGAACACCAAGCCGGGCACCCCGAGCTCCGCCGCCGCGAGGGCGAGCGAGGTGGCGCTCGGCACCGGCAGGTCCGCTTCGGCCAGGTTCACATTCAGCCCCAGGCCCACCACGCAGGCCGGCCCGGTCGGGGTCTGCACCCGTTCGGCCAGGATCCCGCACAGCTTGCGGTCCCCGACCAGCACGTCGTTGGGCCACTTCAGCACCGCGGGCAGATCCACGCCCTGACGCAGCCCGTCCGACACCGCCAAACCGGCCAGCAGCGGCAGCCAGGTCCAGCGGCTTGGGTCGATCCCGTCCGGGCGGACCAGCACCGACATCGCGATGCCCGTCCCCGGCGGCGCCGTCCAGGTCCGACCTTGGCGGCCCCGGCCTGCGGTCTGGTAGTCGGTGACCAGCACTGCCCCAGGCTCCTCACCGAGCCGGGCCCGGGCCGACAGGTCGGCGTTGGTGGAGCCGGTCTCGGCCACGACCTGGACGCTGCGCCACCGGCTGTCGGGGCGGACGAGCTCGCGTTTGAGGGCGGCAGGGTCGATCGGGTCGGCATCCACACGGGCGACCCTACTGACCCTCACCGGTCGCCCAGCACGCCGCGGCGCCCGGGCGTCCAGGACGGCCAATGGCTATCGTGCGGGGTATGGCCCTCGACATCCACGAAGCCGGAGCCGGCGTCCCCGACATCCCCAGCACCGACATCCCCAGCACCGACATCCCCAGCACCGACACCCCCAGCGCCGCCGTCCACAGCACCGCCGGTAGGCTCGCCGACCTGGAACTGCGGACCGACGAGGCGGCCCATGCCGGTTCAGGGGCAGCCGTGGAGAAGCAGCATGCCCGGGGCAAGCTCACCGCGCGGGAGCGGATCGAGCTGCTCCTCGATCCGGGGTCCTTCACCGAGCTGGACGAATTCGCCCGGCACCGCTCGACCGCCTTCGGGATGGAGGCCAGGCGCCCGTACGGCGACGGCGTCGTCACCGGGTTCGGCACCATCGACGACCGCCCGGTCTGCGTCTTCAGCCAGGACGTCACCGTCTTCGGCGGCAGTCTCGGTCAGGTCTACGGCGAGAAGATCGTCAAGATCATCGACTTCGCGCTCAAGACCGGTTGTCCCATGATCGGGCTGAACGAGGGCGGCGGCGCCCGGATCCAGGAGGGCGTGGTCTCGCTCGGCCTCTACGGTGAGATCTTCCGCCGCAACACCCAGGCCTCCGGGGTCATCCCACAGATCTCTTTGATCATGGGCGCTGCCGCCGGCGGGCACGTCTACTCCCCCGCACTGACCGATTTCGTGATCATGGTCGACCAGACCTCCCAGATGTTCATCACCGGTC
>JAABUN010002546.1_pt1 | contig 31917 bp, 27 predicted proteins | sample 5559311 | NCBI WGS metagenome assembly JAABUN01 (sample SAMN10711877, study PRJNA513370) | rock metagenome | isolation source: Antarctica rocks | place: Antarctica: Victoria Land, Siegfried Peak sud | reverse complement strand
CACCCTACGCGCCCCGCCGTCCGCGCCGCGAACCGCCGCGTCAGCAAGCCCTGTTCGAGTAACCCGCTATTCGCGTTCTTGCCACCGAGAGTACAAGGATCTGGGACGACTCATGCGGCGAGGTGTGCCCCCGGGTCCACGCGATACACGGCGGTCGGCAATTGCCGCGATTGCCCCCCGCCGTCCGGGATGCCGAGGGTTGGGTTCAGGATGCCGCCCGCGTCGGGCTGGCCCTCGTAGAGCGAGATGCCATAGGGCGGATCGGTGAACCAGATGCTGCCGTCGGGGTGGGGGACGACATCGTTCGGCGAATTGAGCCGCTTGCCGTCGTATCGGTCGGCGATCACGGTCATCGAGCCGTCGTGCTCCCAGCGCACCACGCGGCGCGAGAGGTGCTCGCAGGCCAGTTGCCGACCGACGAAATCGAAGCTGTTGCCATTGCTGTGGCGCGAGGGGGCGCGAAACACGGTCACGCGCCCGTCGTCCTCCAGCCAGCGATACTGCCTGTCGCCGCCGACATCGCTCCACACGAGGTACCGGCCCCCGCCGCTCCACGCCGGCCCTTCCGCCCACAACGCGCCCGTCCACAGGCGCACGAGCGGGGTGTTGCCCTGACGCAGCTTGTGGAACGCGAGCGTGACAGCGAGCACATCGGGATCGGGGTAGACGTTCGGCGGTGCATCCGGCCCCCACTTGCGGGGCGGGGCCGTGACGGTGCTGGGCGGCGCACCGATGAGCGGGGCCGGGAGCGGAGCCGTGTCCTGCGCCATAGGTCGCCCTCCATGGGGAACGCACGCCGAAAGGGCGTGCAGGTCAACCGATCACCCGCAATGCGCGTCCGCCATCGCCGAGGCCCACCGCGCCCTGTGGCGCGATGGCGACCGTGTCTTCGATCTTCACGTGACCGATCTCCGGATGCAGGAACTCCGTCTCGACCGAGAGGACGTGTCCTTCCGCGAGGATGCGATCCGCCTGATCGGGGCGATTGATCATCGGCTGCTCGTGCGAGACCATGCCGATGCCATGCGCGACGATGCGTCCGATAGCTGCATGCGTACTACCCGCCAATGCCCCCCGCGCCGCGTCCTTAACCTCGCCGTACGTCATCCCCGCACGCAACCGCCCGCGCACGGTGTCCTGCACCGCGAGGCATTCGTCCACCAACGCACGACCGAGCGCGGACGGCTCGCCGAGCGATCCCATGCGGCAGATGTCGGCGAGATAATCGCCGACCTCGCCCCCGCAGTCGAGATGGAAGAGCCGCCCGCGCTCCCAGCGCGTCCCGGAGGGGGCGCGGAGGTACCCGGGGCCGGCGTTCGTCAATGCCCAGAGGAACGCAACATTCGCCGCTCCCATCGCCCGTTCGACGGCCCGTGCAATCTCGTGCGTGGTGACGCCATCGTAGCCCGCGCCGAAGCCCTCCTGGATCGCCGCCGCGATCCGTTCCGAGACGGCCCGGAGGGCGGCGATCTCGTCGGGTGTTTTGATGGCGCGTAGCTCGTGCAGGAGGTCTGTCGCGTCAATGAAGGTAGCGTGCGGGAGCGCGGACCGGAGTGCCACGAAGGCATCGGCGGGCAGGAACGGCATCTCGACGCCGACAGTCGCACGGGGGCCGACGAAGGACTGAATCCGCGCCGCCACCCGCGATGAGGAGCTGGCGTCGCCCGCGTCGAGGTCGCGGTGTTCGATCCCCATCGGCAACACGTCCAACCCGTGCCGCTCGCCGCCCGTGCCGATGTAGAAGGCGTTCGCCGCCGTACGCTTCGGTACGCCGACGAATGCGAGGTACCGTCCCGACCCCATGCGCTGGCTGCGTTCGTTGAAATGGTAGATGTAGCCGCCCGTCAGATACCGCACATTGTGGCGACTACTCGCCAGCACGAGGTCCATCCCGGCACTGTCCATCAGGGCGTCCAGTTTCGCATCGTCATAGGCACGCATCGCTGGCCCTCTTTCGTTCTCGCCCGTCCGGCTCTCGCCCGTCTCGCGTGTGCCGCACGTTCCGTTCGTTGAAACCGGTTCTACGCGGCGCGGATTATCCCGAAGGAGGCCGATACCTCGCAGGCCAGCAACTCGCCCCGCCATCGCTCGCCGACCGCCCCGCGCAGTATCGGCATCCGCTCCGAGGGCGTGCCTGTCGTGCGTCCGGCAGCGACCACGGCCATCCGCTCCCTCGACGCGAACAGTGTGCGGCGCGAGGATGGTCGTCGCGTCGGGGCGAGCGGCGGCGAACCGGCGACCGGCGATGCTCATCGCCTCGCGGTCGCCGACGTGCCGAGACGCGTACCCGACCACGGTTGCGCTGTCCGTCCCATCGAGAGACGGGAGCCGCAAGCGGTCGCACCCACGCCCCACCCGGCACCGTACGGTAGCCGTCAGGGCGTGGGGAGCGGCCCCTCGCCGCGCCGCAGATGCTCGATGGCGAGGAGTTGGTAGCTCTCCGGCGACATTTGCATCAGTTCGACCCGGTTGCCCTCCGGGTCGGTGATCCACGCCTGCAGGTTGCCGGAATTGCCGCGCCGGAGCGGGGTGCTGAGGGGGACGCCGCGTGCATCAAGTTCGGCGAGCGCGGCGTCCATGTCGTCCACCGTCCAGCAGACGTGCGTCAGGCCGACATCGTCACGACCGGGTACCTCGCCGACGCCCTCCGGGAACAGCTCGATGAACTGCGTGTCCGTGATCCGCAGGTAGACGATCCAGAGCTTGCCGTCGCGGTGCATCCGGAACATCTCCGCGAAGCCGAGGGTGTCCCGGTAGAACGCTAACACCGTGTCGATATCCTTCACCCGCAGGGCCACATGACCGATCCCCGTCACCGTGCGCATGGATTCTCCCCCCCTCAGTCTCGTGCAACCCCGAAAGATCGGCCACCGGTCAGCGACGCTCCGCGTGGAAGCGAGCGATCGCCTGCGTCTGCGCACCCGTCGGGACGTTCTGGATGATCTCGATGTAGTTTCCCTCCGGGTCGGTCACGCCCGACGCCGGATTGCCGTCGGAGCGCGTGCTCTTCGCGGGGTCGTTGTACGCGACCCCGCGAGATGCCAAGTCCGCGAGCATGGGCAGCAAATCCTCCACAGTGATGCAGATGTGGAAGACGCCTATGTTGCCCTTCGGCAACGGCTCGCCCGTGCCGCCGGGAAACAGCTCGATGTACTCGGTGTCGGTGACACGCAGGTATACGAGACGCGGCATACCCGCCGCGTCGTCGAAGCGCAGGAACTCGGGAAAGCCCAGCTTCTCCGTGTAGAAGGCGTACATTGCGTCGAAGTCCCGCGCCCGGATCGCCACATGCCCGAAGCCCAATGCACCGATCATCGCGCCTCCTCGTCACTTCGCCGCCGTATAATCGGCCTCGGTGAAATCCCGCGTGGGATCCCAGTTGGCGAATTTGTAGTCGTCGCGGGAGACCTTCGCCCCCTTCGCCTGCGCCGCCTTCATGGCGCGGTCCAGCTCCTTGTCCGCCCGATCTCTCAGTTCCAGCATCGCCTTCTTCGCGTCGGTCAGCTGGGCGGTGAAGATGCCCTGCACCGTGGAGCCGATGTCGGGCGTGAGCGCACGATATTCGAGATCCACGAGCGCCACGTCGGGATTGCGGATCGCGGGCGAGGGCGCGAGCTTGATCTGCTGATCGAACAGCTCCAGTGCCTTCTTCGCCTGCGGCGAGATCGTGGAGATGGCGTTCGCCTGCGGGAAGGTGGCGGGCTGGCTGCCGGCGATGATATTGATCAGCGCGATCTGCCCCGGCAGGCTCCCGGCATACGAGAGGATGTCGCCCACCACGCCGGGCTGCTGCGTCTTCGCGTACGTCCAGTAGGTGCCGCCGCCCGACGCGTAGAAGAGGGACGAGGGCTTGCCGGTATTCGGGATCGGCTGGCTCCCCACGCCGTACTTGAAGTCCGGCGCGTCGACCCTCCACTGCGGGAACATGTACGGCCCGTTGATCATCATCGCGGCGATACCCCGTGCGAACATGCTATCCGTCTGCTGCACGTTGAGCGAGACAGTGCCGGGGAACCAGCTCCCGTCCCCCTTCATCCCCATGATCAGGTCAATCGCGGCGAGGTATTGGTCGCTGGCGAAGCCGTACTCGCCCGTCTTGAGGTTCATGTCCTGCGCGGGGCCACCCACGCCGGAGGTCGTCGCGCCCGCCATCTGGGCGAGGAAGCGCACCTGATCGCCCAAGCGGCTCGCCTGCCCCCCGGCCACCACGATCCCGTAATACTTGCCCGCGCCCTGCTGCGTCAGCTTCTTGGCGGCGGCGCGGAACTCGTCCCACGTGAACGGCATCGCCGTAGGGTCGTACCCGGCCTGCCGCATGTAATCCGCGTTGTAGATGAGGACCGCGTTGTTCTTCTTGTTCGATTGGAAGGGGAAGGAGTACGTCTTCCCCTTGAACATGTTGCTGCCCTCCACGAACGTGCCGGGTGGGAAGGCCGCCTTCCACTGCGCGAAGTTCGGGATGAGGTCGTCAATGGGCTGCACCCACCCCTGCTGCACCACCTGCGGCCCCGTCAGGCCGGGCGGTAGCTCGAAGAGGTCCGGCCCGTTGCCGTTCTGGATGCCCGCCGGGAGCACCTTCGCCAGATCGGTAAACGGGAGGCCGTCGTAGAGGAGCGTGACGTTCGGGTGGGCCTTGGGATAGGCGACGACCATCGCGTCGGAGAACAACTTCCGCTCGCCTGCGGAACCGAGCCAGCGCACCGTTACTTTGTCGGTGGGCAGTTTCGCGCCGCTGTTCGGGAGCATGATGAATGACGCGGCTTCCGGGGATGTACCGGCGACCGCAGCAACCGTTGTGGGTGCCGCTGCCGCTATGCCCGCTGTGGCAGCGGTGGGTGGCGGTTGGGTCATCGTTGCTGCTACCCCGGTGGGACTCGTCGTGTTCGCTGCACGCGGAGCCGTTGTGGCGGTCGGAGCGGCGGCAGCCTCGCCGCAGGCCGCGAGCAGTGCGCTCGCACCGACGCCGATCCCGACTCGGACGAGATCGCGCCGCGACCAAGAAGCGCCGCGTTGCCGCCCATGTGGTTTGTCGTTCATCGGTTTCCCTCCTGCCCTTCACGGAAACATTGCCTCACGCTGCACGCTCCTGACCGTCAGGGTCGGGAGCAGCGAAAGGCCGAACCGCACGGCTCTGGTACCAACAGATCGAGGATTGCCCCGCGATCATAGCGCACTGCGTTGGGGTGTCAAGCAAATGTATGGGTTCAGGACCTAGCGGACAGATGGGCGGCGAGGAACTCGGCGGGGGTACGCAATCCTAACGAGGGGCCGCGACGAACGGTCTTCGAGCGTGGTCAGGTCGTCGAGGCGATACCGCTTCTTCCACCCGTAGTACGTGGAGCGGGCGATGCCGAAGTGCCGACAGGTGGCGGAGACGCTGTGGCCTTTCGCGTAGTCGAACCACGTGAGCCGCGTCCTCGCCTTGCGGCTGAGGACGGGCGACACACGCACGCGGTGCGCGGCGGGCGGGAGCGCGGACACGATGCGCACACTGCCGCCGCTGCCCACGGCTTTGAGGAGAGAACGGGTTCGGGCAGACCGATGCATGGCGGGAACTTCCCACGAGTGAACGGTTAGCCGACCTTTCACCGCGAGGATACGTTCCCGTTCTTCCTTTGCTGAACTGTCCGACACCTGTCGGAACCTCAGCAGCACCCGGGACGACTCATGCGGCGAGGCGTGCCCCGGCCGAGCTATCCGGTAGACTTCGCCGCGATGATCTTGTTCGCTGCCGTCATGAAGGCGGCAACCGCCTGCGAAACCGACTGGCGACCGAACGCAACCTGCTGTCCGGCCTCGCTCTGAGCCTTGACGATCGCCCCCGAGGTGCTCGGCAGCACCGGTAGCGGGCGTGCCGGGTAGCTCATCTCCCGCGAGATCTGCTTGACGAATGCCGCTTCTGCCGGGTCGAGGTCCGGCAGAAGCGCGTCCCGGATGACCGAGGCCGACGGCGCACCCTGGTCGAGTCGCGTAATCTTGCCTGCGGGAACCGAGTTGACGAAGAAGTCGACCAACGCGACCGATAGCTTCGGATTCCGGGCGTTCGCGGCGACACTGATCAGGATCGGGGGGAAGAACCACCAGTCCTTTGTCGCGCCGGGAACCTCCGGAACGCTGTACATCTGCAGCGGGGTCTTGGTCAGGCGCTGCAACTGGGTGAGCGCGTTTGTGCTCGCAAGTGCGATCGCCGTCTGGTTGGTCACCAGCGGATTGGTCGTGTTCCCGCCGGTGTCGGTCTGGGTCTGCACGTCGGCGGGCGGGATGACCTTATCGTTGCGCAATTTGGCCCAGAACTCGAACCATTCGCCGAGGGTGTTCGCGCCGAAGCCAAGCCCGCCGTCCGGGGTGAAAAGTTCCTCTCCTCGCTGACGAATCCACGCTTGGAGATGCCGTTGTGTGGTCCCGGTCGTCGGATCGCCGATCCCCCAGAACTTGTCCGCTGGCCTCGACAACTCCTTGCTCAATGCCCCAAGGTCATCCCACGTCTTCACCCGTGTGTAGTCGATCCCACGCTGCTGGAGGAGTTGGCTGTTCGTGATCACCGCCTGGCCCACATAGTGCGTCGGCAAGGCGAACACGCCATTCTTCACGCGCCCGTCCGCCACATTGGCCTCGGTGAGAGCCTTCGTGCTGATGCCGTTGCCGACATAGGGCTGCAGGTTCAGCAGCGAGCCGGAGGAACCGTACAGACCGATGCGGTCATCGCGCATCCATATCACGTCGGGTAGGCTCTTCGATGCCGCCTGGGTCGTCAGCCGGTCGAGGTAGCTGCTCAGTTCGGCGAACTGCAGGTCGGTCGTCACGCCCGGATTGTCCTTCTGGAACAGGGTTAATGCCGATTTGTAGAGCTCCGCGCGCTGCGCGGTCCCCCATTGCCCAACATTCACCGCACGGGGCTGATTGTCTCCGGGGCTTGATGCGCACGCGACCGCGCTTATTGCCAGACCCAGCGTCCCCAGCTTCAGGAACCCGCGACGTGACAACGCAGATCTGCTCGACGAACCACTCATCCTTCGACTCCTTCCTTCACCATCCCGACGGGGTACCCTACTTGAGCCCCGTCGTCGCGATACCCTGGACCAACTGCTTCTGTGCGAAGAGAAAGACCAGGAAGAGCGGCACGAGCGATAACACCGACATGGCAAACATCGCCCCCCACGCCGATGTCCCCGTCGAGTCGAGGAACGCGTTGAGCGCGATCGGCACGGTGTAGTTCTCCGTTGCCGTGAGATAGATCAGCGGCCCGAGGAAATCGTTCCACGTCCAGATGAAGGTGAAGACGGCGGTCACCGCCAGGGCAGGCTTCATCAGGGGGAGGATGATGCGCCAGAAGACGCCGATGGGGCCGCAACCATCGACCGTCGCCGCGTCGTCGAGTTCGCGGGGCAGCCCCCGGATAAACTGCACGAGCAGGAACACGAAGAACGAGTCGACCGCGAGGAATTTCGGGACGACGAGCGGCAAGAAGGTATTCGTCCAGTCGATTGCGTGGAAGAGGATGTACTGCGGCACGAGCACGACCTGGAACGGGAGCATGATCGTGCCGAGCATCAGGGCGAACAGCACGGGCTTTAACCGGAACTCGAGACGGGCGAAGACATACGCCGCCAGTGAGCAGGAGAACAGATTGCCGATCACCGAGAGCGCGGCAACGATCGCCGAATTGAGGAAGAACACGGAGAAAGGGATGCCGAGTGCGGTGAAGCCCTCGGCAAAGTTGCTCAGCGTCCACTCCCTCGGCCACAGGCCGGGTTCGGAGAAGATGAGCTGCGTGGGCTTGAACGCACTCGACAGCATCCACAGCGGCGGGTAGAGCATGATCGCGCCGACAATGATGATGCCGAGGTGGGCCAGCATGCGCTTGCCGGAGAAGCGGGCTGCCCTATTGCTGGAGACGCGCGCAACCCTGCGAGAAGTAACCGTTTGGGAATCTGCAACATTCATTACCGCTCTCCCCCATAGAAGACCCACTGTTTCGACGTGCCGAACGAGAGGGCGGTCAGGACCGTGATCACCCCCACGAGCACCCACGCCATCGCCGAGGCGTAGCCCATGCTGAAGTTCGTGAACGCCTGCTGATAGAGATACAGCGTGTAGAGCAGGGTCGAGTCTACCGGCCCACCGGACCCGGCACTGACGACATACGCCTGGGTGAATGTCTGGAACGCATGGATCATCTGCAGCACCAGATTGAAGAAGATCACGGGGCTCAACATCGGCATCGTGATCCGCCAGAATTTCGTCCACGCTTTCGCCCCGTCGACGGCGGCAGCCTCGTAGAGTTCCTGCGGTACCTGCCTGAGGCCTGCCAGAAAGATGAGCATCGGTGACCCGAACGTCCACACATGGAGGAGGATGAGGGTGGTCAGGGCGTGCTGCGGCGTGGCGATCCACGCCGGCGGATCGACCGCGCCCAGCGTCCTGAGCACCTGGTTGACCAGCCCGACGGAACCGAAAATCTGTCGCCACAGCACGGCGATTGCCACGCTCGATCCGAGGAGCGAGGGGAAATAGTACACCGAACGGTAGAATGCGAGGCCCGCCAGCCCCTGATTCAGCACGACGGCGATCGCCAGCGCGAAGACCAACTGGAGCGGCACCGATATGAGCACGTATTTGAATGTGACGAGGGCGGCGGTGATGAACTTCGGGTCGTCGGTAAACAGCTGGACGTAGTTCTGCGCACCCACCCATTCGGCTTCGCCAAGCAGGTTATAGTTGGTGAACGAAAGGTAAAAGGAGGCAAGCATCGGTCCGAGCGTAATCGCGCATAGCCCGACGAGCCACGGCGTCAGCAGCAACCACGGTGTGAACCGGTATGCGGATTTCCGCTGAGGCTTTGCATGCATCGTGTCGGATGGCCTACGCGCCCGTTGTGCATTGGGGCGGTTACCGGTTTGGACGATGTCTTGACTTGACATGCGCTTTCCTTCCCTCGGATTCGCCTGCGGGTATGAACCGATAATCACCTACCTACCAGACACAATCGCAGTGAGCCGATGAGGGCGCAGAACGGACCGAGACGTGTATCCCTTTGCACGACGCGCAACCGATGGCTCCACGGGTATCACGAGGCTTCAGTAACCTGCAGACTTGTCGACCACGTTCTGGAGAGGCTTACCATCGACAAACCGCCGGAGATTCTCGATGAAAATCTCGACGCCGCGTTGATTGGTCGCGGCGGTCGTGGCGCCGTTGTGCGGCGTGATGATCACATTCGGCAGCGTCCAGAAGGGGCTCGACTCCGGCAATGGCTCGACCCCATGCGCGTCGAGCCCGGCACCGGCAATCCACCCTTCTTGCAGTGCCCGCAAGAGCGCATCGTCGTTGGCGATACCGCCGCGCGAGATGCAGATGAAGTATGCGGTCGGCTTCATCGATCGAAACTCCGCTGCACCGAAGGCATCTAAGGTAGCTGGAGTGCTTGGTGTTGTCACCACGACGAAATCCGCCTGGCTCAGCATCTCGTGCAACTGATCCATGCCGAACATCTGGTCGACACCGGGCACCGAACGTTCGGGATTACGCCGTAGCCCCAATACCCGCATATGAAAAGCCTGCGCCTTGACCGCAAGGTCCGCCCCGGAGTTTCCCACCCCGAAGATAGCGACCGTCTTGCCGTTCAACTCGCCGTGTGTGAACCGGTCCCATTTCCGCTCTGCTTGGGCGCGCATCCAGCGGGGTACGTCGCGGTTGAGCATCTGCATCAAGAGCATCGAGTGCTCGGCGAGCGGGATCGCACCATTACCGACGGATGACGTGAGTACAACGGGACTCGCCAGTATCTCCGGAAAGAGGTCGTTGTCTACGCCCGCTGCCCAGCTATGGACCCACTTCAGGCGGGGTGCCCGGACGAACTCGGCGGCGCGAACGCTTCCCGCGATCACGTCGACATCTGCGAGCATATCACCTGCATCGCCCACTTTCGCGACGAAGCGCAGATCGGCGTCTGGGGCCGCGTCTCGCATCAACTGCTGGTTCTCCGGCGAGAACTGCCCGCTGATCAGTACCGTTGCTGACTGCGCCATTAACTCACCTTCCCCTGCTCTACCGCACGACTCGGTGTGGTGTGCGCGATGTCTGAATCACCAACGACGATGACCTCGAAGAGTCCAAATTCGGGCAGCATAACGGTAAGCGTGTCACCGTCACGAGCCACTGCGCATGCAGCATCGCTCACCAGTGCATGTGCGGTCGCTGTAGCACTCACTCCGGTCAGTCGTAACCTGCCATCGCGAACGTCAATGGGCGGCCCGAAATTGGTTCGCCGTGCGCCCGACAGATTGAGCAGGTGGATGACCGTCTCGTCGCCCGTCTGATGGAGCGTGATTTCCACTTGCTCTGGCAGATCAGCAGATACCACTTCGTCACCCGCAAGCAACTGAGTGACAACCTCGTGGAGGAGATCTCGCAGCACCGAAAGCCCGAGATCGTGGTACGCGCGTCCAATCGTCCACGGGATCGTCGCGCTCTGTCCCTGTCCGTGATTGATCAGCACGTAGCCGGGATGATCGACTGGGACATTACCGTAGGCTTTTTCGGGAGGACCATAGGGCGCGCGTGCGAGCAGCGTCCGCCGATGCTCCGCTTCTGGCTTCCAGTGGCAGTAGTGATAGGCACCATAGACTGGCACGACCGGCCCTGTGTACACATTGGGGTCGTCGGTGCCTTCATGATCCGGCGCAACGTAGGTCGACCACAACGCCTCGGGTTGCGTCGTGACCGAGAGTTGCCGTTCGGTGGCCAGACAGGAGAGTTCCACGCGGTCGCCATTTCCCAAGCCGCTGGATCCGGTGGCGACCAATCGCCCCCCGGCCTGCACATAGGCATCCAGAATGGTAGCCGCCTCCGCCGCGAGGTGGCCGAGATCAGGCAGGATAACCACCGCGTACCGCGCAAGGCTGGCGTTGTGCTGCATCTCTACGATGTGTTCCTGGGGGATGACATCGAAGGGAATGTGCACCTCCTGTAGTGCCGAATAAACACCGCGAAACTCCGCCGTCGCCTTCTGGTGCGCGGTTGCCGACAGCGACAAGCGGTCGGGCCGAACGAGCGCGGTTTTCGCTGTCGGTTGCATGCCATCGTAAACATGCTGCCAGCGGTCGTGGAAGCGAGAAATTTCGCCCGCAACTTCCAAGCAGGGGTAGGGAATCTGCCCGGGCGTTCCCATGATGTAGGTGGAAGGATTGCCCCCCCGCGAGATTGTCTGCACGAAGTACTGGGCGAAATGCTCGGGTTGCTCGCCCGCCATGCGATACGGCATGTCCATGAACGTGACCGCGTTCACCAGCACCGGCACCTGCGGTCGGTATGACCGTGCGACACTGACTGCCTCACTCGTCGCATGGTGCCAGAGGGGGCGGCCTAGGGCGTTGTTTGCCTCGTGGAAGACGATATCGCCCGTCCTGCCGAGTAGACATGCGTTGGGGCGACGGTCAGCAATGTGTGTCTGTAGGCGGTCGGTCAACTGGTGGATCGTGTCGGTGGCGAAGACCAGCCACGCCCCGTAATTCGAGGATGTCGGCCCGTCTGGGAGTTCGCTGAGACCGCTGTGACGCGGGAAGTTGCGCTGGCAATTGAGGCAATGGCAGACACCGTGATAGACCTTGCTGTAGTCGACCTCATTGAACCCGAACCAGTTGAAGAAGAAGCCGTCGACCGGGTAGCGATCGAGCACCTCGTCGAGGATGTCGAAGGTTCGCTCCTGGTAGTAGCCCCCGCTCGGACACACGCTGACGAGCCCGTGAACTTCCTGCGTCTGTCCCGTCGGAGAGACGTAGCACCACTCGGGATGCTCGGCGGCAATGGTGGCCGAAATCTTCGAGAAATCCATGCGGGCCATGAGGCGGATGCCGCGCCGATGCGCGGCGGACTCGGCATCGCCCAGCAAGTCTCCACTCGCGCGCCGGGACAGGTACGGGTTGCGCGTCTGGAAAGGCAGATCGGTGGGATAGAACGACAGGATACCCCCGGCGTTCACGAGCCAGGTGTTCGCGCCGTGGGCTTGGATGTAGTCGAGCACGCGCTCGACATCGAGTCCGGCGTCGATCTCGCGCAAGTTGGTCTGGAACATCTGAAATGGCCTCAGCCACCAGCGTTCGTTCGTATTGGCCTCGACGGTTCGCCTTGTTTGCGCCACTCGCAGCCCCTCACCTCAAGCGATCCTGCGGCAGATGCGCAGAAGTCTTCGTGGCCCGAAGCAGGGTCGCTGCCGACGAGCGGTCACGCATCGGGTGTAACAGGTCTCTACTCTTGTACTCTCGACCGCCTACGCAGTCTTCCATCATTCGGCGTATGGAAACGCTACCACACCGCGATTACGGATGTCAAGCAGGAGCGGCATCAAGCGGTGTGAGACCGCACTGGGGAGTACATTCAGGCAAGCAAGGAGACGGGCGAAGGGAAGGCATCCGGTGTCTCGGGATCCACAGCCACCGGACAGCACACGAAGAGAGGGTGGACCATGATGCGGTTCGGGATAGTGACGCTCTGACTAGGCGATTCGGGATCTTCCAACCGCTGAAAGAGGCATTGGGTACCGAGGCGTGCCATGTCGTAGGTTTGCTGCACTGCCGTCACGGCGAAGGGCGAATAATCCTCCCCGTGGTCCAGGGTGTAGTAGGCCGCGACGGCGATGTCGTGCGGCATCCGCACGTCGGCCTCCGCGAGCGCGTGCAGTGCGCCAAGCGCAAGCGTGCTGTTGCTGACGACGAGCCCATCGGGGCGGAGCGGTGCCGCGAGCAGATCCCGTACCGTCTCGTAGCCGAAGCGTGCGCGATAGAGGCCGGTTTTGATGAGCGCGGGATCGACGGCGATGCCCGCATCGATCAGTGCCTCGCGGTAGCCGGACAAGCGATCCACACCCGTTGAGGAGGTGTTCGCGCCGCCGACATAGGCGATCCGGGTACGACCCTGCGCAATGAGATGGCACGCGAGCGCACGCGTCCCGCTGTAGCTGTCCATACCGACGAAATCGGAGTCGATCGCTGCCACCCGGCGATGCACTTGTACGAAGGGCATCCCCTGCCGCTGCAAACGCCGCAACTGCGGGCCACTCTCGAAGGTGGGGATGATCACGACGCCGTCGACGCGAGAACGCAGCTGGGCGTCGATGTAGCGTCCCTCCTTCGTCGCGTCGTCGTCGGTGTTGCACAAGAGGACGTTGTAGCCGCGTGACTCCGCCTCATCCTCGACGCCGCGTGCGATTGAATGCCAGAATGGATCCGAGATGGTTGGCAGTACCAACGCGAGGGTGTTCGTTTGGCGGGAGTTCAGATTGCGTGCGACCTGATTGGGAATGTAGCCCAGTGTATCGATCGCCGCGAGCACGCGAGCACGCGTGCTCACACGGACATACCCGTTCGCATTGACGACTCGGGACACAGTGATCAGGGAAACCCCTGCATGCTTCGCGACATCCTTCATCGTTGCCGCCACGAATCCGCCTTCCGCAGATAGCGAGTGGACACGATCGCGGAGAAGCACACGAGGCAACCCGCGAATCCTTCGACGCGCTCACCTTAGCATGCTCTCGTGCGTGTCGGTCAAGTGGCGTTACGGAGCCTTCACTGACGTTGACTGGCCTCAGTGACCGTGCAAGTTCCAAAAAAGGACAGAAACCGAAGGAGAACAGCGCGAGGCTAACGAGTATCGGCTGTGGAACCCCGTTTACGCTCGCACACGCTGTCTTGCCCGCGTGATCGCTCGCATCAGTGGCGCGAGGGTACCCGATTCGGCCAGAGGCAACCCCACACCTAGGCCTTTCCCGCGTGCATTGCTGGCAGGTCGCCCGCGTCACTGATACGACTTTTGAGCCAAACCGACCATGCCCATAATTCGGCGTTTTCGCTCGTTTATTGAACCCAGAGACAATAAAAAACCACACGATCCGTGCCATGGAAAACGGCATCCGTGATCGTGTGGTGATGGCACTACGGCATCAATATGATGCCATAAACTGACCCCTGGAAGGCTCAGGCGTTTCCAAGCATCATTTGATCCAGTTTCTCACCTTGATTGGTTCGTGACTGGCGGTGCTCAATCTTGCTCCCATCAATCGTGGCAACAAGAAGACGATCTTGCGGTCGAAGAAGCGCAAGCACACGACTCTGGATTTCGGCCGTCGTCAAGTCACTTTCTACGATCCACACCGACTCCTGCGGATGCGAGTGATTGTCGAATCCCAGTCTGAGTAGTTGCCGCAACTCAGGGTATTCGTCCAGGTCTCCCTCCATCAAATCGTACGAAACCACATGCAATGCCATCGCAATCTCCTTTTGGCAAGTCCCACAGTAGACGACGCGCTATACTGCTCCTGACAGGTCCCTGACAGACTGGCGGAGACAATATTCTGCGCCCGAGACATCTCATGTCAATACCTATGACGTTAATCGAATTAGCGAGCGTGAGGCGGTCCGCGACGCGGCGGCGAACGTGCGGCTGCTGAAGCGGCTCGACACGCGGCGGGCGGATGAGAACGTCGCGGGGGTGACCGTGGGGCTGATGGTGAGCGAGGCCGGCAAGAGCGCGACCTACCGCACGAAGGATGAGGGTTTCGACCCGGACGCCGTGGGGCACCCCATGTTGGAAGACGGGCTCGACTGGGACGACTACGCCACGTTCACCGTGGCGGAACTGCGCGAGTGCTTCGCGATCCTCGCCGCCGCCGCCGGGGTGGACGCGGGGGAACTGATCGGGGCCGTGGCGTACCACTACGAGTGCGAGGGGCGGGGGGCGAGGATCCGCATCGAGGAGGTGGAGCGCGAACTGGCCCGGATGGGGGCGCGGCGCATGCTGCTCCCGGCGGCAGACCTCGACAAGGTGCAGCGGTACGAGGGGCACCTGCACCGGCAGCTGATCCAGACGTTGCGCGAACTGGAGGCGATGCAGGAGCGGCGGCGGGGCAACGCGGCACCGCTCGCACGGCTGGACGTGGGCGGGCTGGACGGGTCGGGGTGAGCGGGGGTGTCAGTATTCGTGTCGAACCCTCGCCGCCACATGCCGGGGAGTGTCCGTGTCACCGGCCCAGGTGATGGGCGACGGGGGGACGGTGGACGTGTCGCACGCCGTCGGGATGCAGGAAATCTGCCGCCGGTACCCGCCCCTTTATCCTGCCTTCGCGTGCGGCGACTGCGGCGGGTGGGGCGGGTGGGGCGCGAGGTGGCGGAAACTGCCGAACGAACCGCGCAGGCGGGCCGAACATTTATCGAAATCATCAGCGTTGTTCACACCTGTCGGGGGTACCCTTCGCGCTTTTCCTCGCCGTGACGGGGGAAAGCGCGGTCGCGCCTGTGCGCACCAAATGGGCTCTTCCGTAAAGACGGTGAAGCGCTTTGACCATTCCGGCTTGTCGATACAAGGGAAATCGGTCAGCGATTCTCGTACGTGCCGCGACCGTCAAGGGCCCGGCGGTTTTCCTTGCCAGACCTCGGTCGCTCCCCTTTCTTCGTTCACCGCCTTTGCGGAAGACCCTGGATCATAAGACTGAGTGTGCAGGCGATCGCCTGCGGAGACCGCGTGCACACCGGTTTTTTCATGCCATGCCCTCCCCACGCACGTGGGGGTGAACCAACGTCACGAAACTCACGATATTCGCCCTTCTGACCGTGCCCACGCATGTGGGGCACCGCATCCACGGACGGGAAATGGAACCCGAGCGGTTCGCGGGGCGAGAAGTACCGCGCGTTTCTCGGGTGGGCAGACGATCGTGCGGTGTTCGCGGCGTAGCGGGTTCTCGACCCGGGTACGGGGTGTGTCCGCACACGGAACGGGGACGACGACGGGGAATGCGCGTGCAGCGCATGACGAGGAGGAGACACACGGAACAGGGGGAGAAGTGCCGGGGTGCTACGGGGTGGGATTCGCTGTGCTGGATTCGGGGAACTGGGCGAAACTCGGCGGAGTCCAATTGCTACACTTCTTGCCACGCTTCCTGTCACGACGTGGGGTCGGCGGCACCTTTCAGTTCCCGCTCCAAGGCCGCGAAGAACAACGCCATGCGGCTGCGGGCATTGATCTGATGCCGCGCGAATGTGCGCGCTTCGTACGCCTTCACGAAGAACGAATCCACGTCATCGGCGTATTCGGCGTACAGGTTCGCCGCTCGTGAGATGTTCGATTGCAGGTGGTCGGCGTCGTTCAGGTCGCGGGATAAGTCCTCGATAAGGCGCGTGATCGGGATCATCGCGTGGGCGGGCAGGTCGGCCCGCTTGCGGCGGTAGCGCGGCAGGGTGCCGTCGCCGGGGTAGGTGTCCGGTTCCGGGTTATCCACAACTTCAACAAATGGGGATGCTTTCGAAGCTTCGAAACTCTTCTTCCCCTGTGTCTTTTTCACTGAGTCTTCTTTGTGTCCCACGGGTGGGACTTCCTGTTGTCGCACCGATGGGACATCAAGATGTACCAAAAATGGGACATCACTCAATCGCACGATCACGTAGACGTTCGTCTTGCCCATCCCGCGTCGTTGCACACGCACCGCACCGCCGTCTTTCAGCTCCTTCAGGTAGCGGATCACTGCCTTGCGCTCCACGCCGAGATCGTCGGCGAGCCGCTCCTGACCGGGGAAGCAGCGGTTCTCCTGCCAGGCATATGACAGGAGCATGGCGTAGCAGAGCTTCGCGCCGTGCGTTAGCCCTTTCGTCTTGAGGATGACGTTCGGCACCATCGTGAACCCGGACTGTAGCCCCGGCTCCTCCACGATGATCGTGTCGCGTTCGCCCCCGTCCGGCTCGTCCATCGCCCCCTCCCCACTGTACGTACACCTTTCCGCAGTGTACACTACCGCGCAACAGGAGGGAAGCGATGCAGGGAAACGGACGTGCGGCGGTAACGGTCAACGAGGCGGCGGAAAAGCTCGGCATTACCCCGCGTGCGGTGCGCTTCCGCCTCAAGAAGGGTACGCTCGTCGGCACGCAACTCGACGGGGGATGGCTCGTCTACTTGGGGGAAAGGGGCGGAAACGCTTCCGTTACCGGGGAAAAATCCGCACCGGTAACGGTAACGGCAAGGGGCGAGGAAACGGAAGAGGGCGAGGAAATTTCCGGCGGAGAAAGGGAAATGCCGTTACCGTCTCCCCTAAATCCCGAACGGCAGTTGCAGGCCGTAATGGACTCGTGGCTGGCACCCCTCACCGAGAAGATCAGCGTCCAAGCCGAGGAAATTGGCAGGCTGAAAGCGGAGCTGGCACAGGCAGAACGTGAGCGCGACGCGATGGTGCAGGCCTTAGGTGACATATCGCATAAGCCTGAATTTCGACCGGCAATGGGTTTCTGGTCGCGGCTTTTCGGTGGCGTGTAATGTCTTTTATGGGGTATGTCGCCCTTGTGCGTGAACAACTTCACGCGACACCGACTAGGGATTCTTCACGTTCAATGTCTGATTGGCGACCGATGCGTCTGGCTGTCTGGCGGCACTTGCCTTTGCCCACGATCTGCCGATGATGTAGCTCACGATCACGCCCGATAACGCGAGGAACTTGTCTGGCGTGATTGTGCTGTTTTGGATTACAAAGGTGCCCATGATGCCGATGATGCCGACAAGGGCGAGAAAGAATTTGCGAAGCGAATAACGACGGTGACGGGAACGAGAGGAATCAGCGGCAGAACGATGTATGAAGCGGGCGGTGTTCCGTCCGTGCGGACGCGCCGAAGCGACGGGCGACGATAGCGTCTCCACGGGGCATTCGATTCCCTACCGAGACCCTACGGGCGAGAAGTGTTCGTTTACACCGGGTACTCGCCCACAAAGGGTATGCAGCCCGCTGGTGAATGCCTGCGCGGAGTAGCGGGAAGTGGCCTATACGCGACCGCGATGACATGGGGCGCGTTATTGCAGCAGACAGAGGCATTCTCGGCCCCCTCTTGGTGGCCCTTTCCCGACCATCGGCGGTCTATCTATCGGGTCATGCATTCGTCCTGGAAGGCGCGGAGAGGCGCATCTCTACCCCTACCCAGAAAAGTTTTTTACAGGGGACGCGTCCGCGTCACTTCTGGGGGCGTTGCAGGGCGCGTACAAGGCATTCTCATTGAGGGAGCAGGCGTAGCGTTTCCGCATCGCTCACGCCGCGTCGCGCAGGCCGACCTCCTCGGTCAGTACGGCGAAGAAGTACGCCATCTTCGGTTTGGTACCCCATGGATCGTCTTTGGGCAGCGACGTGCGGATGCTCGCGCTGTGGTCGCGGGTCCGTGCGCGGGCCTGGTACAAGGCGTCGATAAACCGCGCGAGCGGCCAGCCCGACGCGACGTACACGTTGTAGGCGCGGGTGACGCTCGACGCCAAAGGGGCTTGATCCCCCAGTTGGGGGGCGAACTCTTTGATGTAGGCGTGGATCTGCTGCCGCTCCTCGGGGTGGGGTCGCGTGGGCGGTCGTACCCGGTTCCGCTTCAGCACCTGCCCCACGCTCTCCACGCCGTTCGGGTGCGAGATGGGGTCGAGATGCGCGTCGGCGACAATGGTGAGATGTTGGCTTCGGGAGGCGTGATGCGGCACGAGGGATAGGCCGGGTGTTGCGGGGCGTGATGGTGCGCCCTCTTGCGATGCGGTTTGCTCCTCGGCGGTACCTACGAGTACACGCGAATGTGCATTCCTTCGGTAGTGGGTCAGTTTGGCGCTTTTCGCCTGTGTTGGCGGTGCCAGAAGCGTCAAACTGACCCACTACCATTCCTTCGAATATTCGAAAGATTACTCTCTGTTTGTTGTGGGGCTACGGTGTTCCCTACCCCTGGTGCACGGTGTTCCCCACTGTAGGGAACGTCGTTCTCTACCCCATAGGCATCAAGTTAAGGAACGCTCCTTGCCGTGGTTGGTGGTGCTGACCCGCCGCCACGCACAAGGAGCATTCCTAATGTCCAGTCTCGCAGACCTCGTCCCCACGCTGCAACACCTGCTCACCGCTGAGGCTGACCGTGCCGCCCGCGAGACGGGGTGCGTGCACCGCGTGCGCTGCTTCACGGGGGCGACGTGGGCGCAGACCCTCGTCTTCGGCTGGCTCGACAACCCCGACGCCACGCTGAGCAATCTCTGCGAGACCGCTGCGGCACGCGGCGTCGCGGTCTCGCCGCAAGCCAGCGCTGCCCGCTTCTCGCCCCGCTCGGTCGCCTGCATGGAAGCGGTGCTCGCTGCCGCGTTGCGCCGACGTATCGCGGCCCCTGCCGCCACGCTGCCCGTACTCACCCGCTTCACCGACGTGGTGCTGCTCGACAGCACCACGATTGCCCTGCCCCCCGCCCTCGCCGACCGCTTTCCCGGCGGTGCCAACCTGACCGGCGACCGTGCCGCCCTCAAACTCGGTGTCTGCTATGCCTTCCGCACGGGCGCGGTTCACCTCACCTTGCCCGTTCCTGCCCGCGCTCACGACCGCACCCTGCCCGTCGCCCACGTCCCCCTCCCTCTCGGTGCCTTGCGCCTCGCCGACCTCGGCTTTTTCCACCTCGCCACACTGGTCGCGCTCGACGCGGACGGCGGCTACTGGCTGACCCGCGTGCAGGGCGGTACCGTGGTCAGCGACGCGGCGGGCCGTCGCCTCGACCTCGTCGCCACCCTCACCCGTCGCTGCCGTCACCGCCTCGCCCTGCCCGTGCTGCTCGGCGCACGCCACCGCCTCCCTTGTCGCCTCGTCGCCGAGCGCGTTCCCGTCGCCGTGACCGCCGCCCGTCAGCAGCGGTTACGCGACGAAGGGCAGCGGCGGGGGCAACACGTGACCGCCGAGCGATTGGCCCTCGCGGCGTGGACGATCCTCGTCACCAACGCCCCGCCCGCCCTCCTGCACATGGCGGCGGCGTTCGCCCTGATGCGGGTGCGCTGGCAGATCGAACTGCTGTTCAAGCTGTGAAAGAGCGGCAACAAACTCGACGAGTGGCGCAGTGCCGACCCGTGGCGCATCCTCACCGAGGTGTATGCCAAACTCGTGGTCGCCCGCATCCAGCACTGGCTGCTCGTCGCTACCGTATGGGATGTGGAAGAGCGTAGCCTCGTGCGGGGAGCGCAAGCAGTACGGGCGCACGCCCGGTATCTCGCCTGCATGTTCGACCAGCGATCCCCTTTGCGCCGTGCCTTGACCGATCTCGCACGCGGCGTGCGAGCCACCGCCCGTGTCAACAAACGCACCGCACGGCCCAGTACCCACCAACGCCTTGCCGCCTTCCCCCCGCACCGCTTATCTTGATGCCTATGGGAACGTCGTTCTCTACCCCTACCACCGGGGTAGTTGTCTCCTTTTCCTGGAAGCGCAGGCGGTAGATGTTGATCGCGTTGTCGCCCTGCGCGGCGATCCGCTTCTCGACGGTTGTAGACGCCGGGAGTCAAGTGGTTCTCGACCAGTTGAGATACTGCTGGCGAATGGGGATAGCGGGGTGTGCGCGAAACGGTGCCTTGTGTTGCAGAATGGCGGTTGTTCCCTTGCCGCCCGTTCGCACCACAGGAGGTGTTTCCATGTCTCTGCATCCGCACGTTGTCGGCCCCGTTCCCGAAGAGACCGCACGCGTTGCCCGTGCCGCGTTCCGCACGGGCAATCGCGCCATGCGTATGCGCGACACCTTCGCTTCCCTGTTCTCCTGCCGTGGACAACCCGCTGAACCCCCTTGGCGACTCGCACTCATCACGATCCTCCAGTTCGCCGAAGGGTTATCGGATCGCCAAGCAGCCGACGCCGTTCGTGGTCGGATCGACTGGAAATATGCCTTGTCCCTTGAACTGACCGACGCGGGCTTCGATAGCAGCGTGTTGAGTGAGTTCCGGACGCGCTTGGTGACGGGTGGAATGGAGCAGGCACTCCTTGACCAGATGCTGATGTGCTTTCGCACGCACGACCTGCTCGCCGCACGTGGGCGGCAGCGCACCGACTCCACGCATGTTCTCGCTGCAATTCGCACGCTCAACCGCTTGGAGCGGGCGGGCGAGACCCTCCGGCACGCACTCAACAGCCTCGCGGTCGCCGCGCCCGACTGGCTGTGGCAGCAGAGCCGACCGGAATGGATCGACCGGTACAGCCGTCGCGTCGATGCGTATCACCTGCCCGAGGGGCAGGAGGCACGTCAGGCAATGGCCGAGACGATTGGTCAGGATGGTCTCGGCCTGCTCCGCGCCCTTTATGCCGCAGATGCGCCGCCATGGCTGCGTGCCGTCCCCGCCGTGGAGACGCTCCGGCGGATGTGGGTCCAGCAGTACGTCATGATGGACGACACCCTGCGCTGGCGAACCGAGCACGACGGTGGGACACCGTCGTCGCTGTTCCTCAGTTCCCCCTACGATGTCGACGCGCACTACGGGAAGAAGCACGCAACGGTGTGGGTGGGCTACAAGGTGCACCTGACCGAGACGTGCGACGATGACCAACCGCGCCTCATTACCCATGTCGAGACGAGCGGCGCACCGACGGCCGACGGCGATCTGACACCGACAATCCATCAGGCATTGGGCGACAAAGACCTGCTGCCCGCCGTACACATCGTCGACACCGGCTATCTCGATGCCGCGCTGCTCGTCGGCAGCAAGCGGGAGTTCGGCGTCGACCTCGTCGGCCCGACCCGTGCGGATTATCGGTGGCAAGCACAGGCAGGGCAGGGGTTTGACGTCGGCGCGTTCGCCATCAACTGGGAGACCAGGACCGCCACCTGCCCGGTAGGACGCACGAGCATCAACTGGTCTCCTGCCATCGACCGGCGGGACAATGCCGTGGTTAAGATCAAGTTCTCGACCAAGGATTGCCGAGGGTGTGCGAGCCGTCCGCACTGCTTTCGTTCGCAGGCGCACTACCCACGACGCATGCTCACCATTCGCCCACAGGAGCAGTATGTGGCGTTGCACGCCGCCCGCGAACGCAAAACGACGCACGCATTCAGGGAAGAGTATCACCGCCAGGCGGGAATCGAAGCGACGATGTCGCAAGGGGTGCGGGCGTTCGGGTTGCGGCGATGCCGCTACATCGGGCTGGCGAAGACGCATCTCCAACATGTCCTCACCGCAGCGGCGATTAACTTCGTACGGGCGAGCGAATGGGTGGATGGCACGCCGTTAGCGAAAACACGTCGCTCCACCTTCGCGGCGTTGATGTTGCCAGCCGCCTGAAACCCGGCGCATTCGCCAGCAGTATCACGAACACGGGAGAATCACTTGACTCCCGGCGTCTACAATGCTTGACGGGTATGGTATGCTGCAATTGTCTCATTATACGTCTAATCAAGCGCATCCGCCGGAGGGTTACGCCCGATGTCCCACACGCGACCGGTCACGAGCAGCGATGTCGCACGCCGTGCCGGTGTATCGCAGCCAACCGTTTCGGTCGTCCTTAATGGGGCGCGGAGCAATGTGCGCGTGTCGGACGCGACGCGGCAACGGGTGATGGCGGCGGCGGCGGCACTCGGCTACACACCGCATCTCGCGGCGCAGGCGTTGCGGCGTCAGCGAAGCGGCATTATCGGTTTTGTGCCGCGCTTCTTCCGGCAAACGCCGTATGAGCGGCCCATTCCGTACCTCCTGAGCGTTCACATTGCCCGTGCCGCGATGCTCAGTGGCTATCACGTCATCGAGGTCAATGGGGAGTCGAGCCGCGCCCGCACGGGCAACGAACTGATTCGGTTTCTGCTTGGGCAACGGGTGGACGGCGTGATCTTCGACGCGCCCGACTCGGCGAATGAGGTGCGTCCATTCGCGGAGCGGGCGGTGCCTGTCGTTCAATTACTGCGCTCGCAGCCGGTACCGGAAACCTCGACCGTCACCGTTGACCCGTCCGTGGGCATTGAGAGTGCCGTGGCGCATCTCGCGGCTCTCGGACATCGCCGGATCGCCTTTATCGGCTCAAACCGCACCGACCCCGTAGATCGCAACCGCCTCGATGCCTTTCTCGCTGCGCTTGACAGGCGATCAATCGCCGCAGGAGATGGCTATGTGCAACTTGGCGCGACCCGCGCCGTGGAGGGGGGCTACCGGGCGATGGCGGCGTTGCTCGCGCTCCCGGAGCGACCAACCGCCCTGCTCGTTATGGGCGACAGCCTCGCGCTCGGAGTGCTGCGCCTCTTATACGAGCGACAGGTGCGCGTGCCGGACGCGATGAGCATCGTCTCGTACGATGACGCTTTCGCCGACTTCCTCTACCCGCCGCTGACGAGTGTCGCCCAGCCGGTACGCGAGGTCGCGGAGCAGGCCGTCGCCCTCCTTGCAGCGCGAATCGAGGGCCGCACGGAGAACGCGAACGGGCAGGAAAACGCGAATACGCCCGTACATATCGTGATGCCGACGGGATTGGTGGTGCGTGCGTCCACGCAACCACCACCGTCGCGGGGCTGATCGGTTTTGATGGCGTTGGCTGGCAACAGAAAGGAAAGGCAAACATGACACGGCACGAGCGGGGCGTTCTGACACGGCGCGATCTCCTGAAAGCGAGCGGTGCGGCGGTGTTTGCGCTCGTTCTCGCGGCCTGCGGCGATGAATCCGCGCCCGCCACCGCCATTGCCACGGCGGGGGTGAGCACGACGGCGACGGCGGTCAAACCGAGTGTCGCCGCCACAGCCGTCGCGGGGGCTACGGCGTCCGGCGCGGGCGCGGCGGGTGGTGCGATGGCGATGGCCTTCAACCCCGCCCCGGATGTGCTGGACAAGGCGAAGAAGGAGGGCAAAGTCTCCTTCTATACGAGCCTCGACACGCAGATTGTGGACGCCATCATCAAGCCGTTTAAAGACCGCTTCGGGATAGACGTGCAATACTTTCGCGGTGGCTCCAACGATGTGTCCACGAAACTGCTCGCCGAGTCGGACGCGGGCAAGGTGCAGGCGGATGTGGTAGACACCTCCGACATCGCCGCATTTCTCCTGTTCAAGAAACGCAATCTGCTCCGGGTATACGACTCGCCGTACACCAAGACCATCGCGGAGAACCTGCGCGACCCTGACAAGACGTGGGTGGCCTGCCGCCTGACAACCGGGGTGCTTCAGTGGAACACGAGCGCGGTGCCGGAACCGCCCAAACACTGGAAAGACCTGACCGAGCCGAAGTGGGCCGGGAAAATTGTGTACTTCAGCAGCAGCAACGGCGACGGTGCCGCCCGCCTCTACACCCTGAGCAAGTTGCTCGGCGACGACTTCCTCCGGGGTATCGCGGCGAACAAGCCGTTGCGCGTCACCACGCCGCAACTCATCACCCAGACGCTGGAAAACGGCGAGCGTGCCGTTTCCTTCTGTCAGAACGATAACATCGCGCAGCGGTCCAAACTGCAAGGGAAGCCGACGAACTACGGGTTTCCGGACGAGGGCGTGGCTACGGAGCAGGGCGGGGTCGCCATCCTCAAGGATGCACCGCACCCGAACGCCGGCACGCTCTTCTTCGATTGGTGGATCAGCGAGGAGGGACAGAAAATCCTCGTCGAGGGCGGGAAGTATTCCAGCCGCTCGGACCTCCAGCCCCCTACGGGCAACCCGCCGCTCGCCAGCCTCAAACTGCTCCTGCAAGACCCGGCGGACTATCAGGCGAACCGTTCGGCGGTGCTGGAAAAACTGACGAAAATCTTCGGTGGAGAATGGGGGGTCTGAGATGGAGCGCACCGAGCCGCAGAACCTCGTCTTCATCATGGCGGACCAGCACAACCGCGCCGCCCTCGGCTGCTACGGCCACCCCCTCGTGCAGACGCCGCACCTCGATGAACTCGCCGCACGGGGGGCGCGGTTCACCCGCGCCTACACGAACTGCCCGATCTGCGTCCCGGCGCGGTCGAGTTTCGTCACGGGACGGTACGTGCATCAGATCGGCTACTGGGACAACGGCACGCCCTACGAGGGGCGCGTGCCGAGTTGGGGCCATCGTCTCGTGGCGCAGGGGCATCACGTCACGACTATCGGTAAGCTCCACTTTCGCGGCGCGACGGACGACACGGGCTTCCCTGACCAGCGCATCCCGATGCACGTCTACAAGGGCGAGGGCGATGTCTTCGGTATGGTGCGCGAACCGCCGCAGCGCGTCCCCGGTTCGCGCAAGCGCATCCTCAACGCGGGGCCGGGGGAATCTGATTACTCCCACTACGACCGGGCGATCACGGCGGCGAGTGTGCGCTGGCTGCACGACGAGGCACCGCAGCACGCGGCACCGTGGGTGCTGTTCGTCTCGCTGACCTGCCCGCACCCGCCGCTTCGCGCCCCGCAGGAGTTCTATGACCGCTACCCCCTCGACCAGATCACGCTGCCGCCGACCTTCACGGCGGGGGAGTGGTCCGACCACCCCGCGATTGCCTCGCTGCGCTACCGCAACGAGCTGGACGAGGAACTGGACGAGATGACGATACGGCGGGCGATTGCCACGTATTACGGCCTGTGCAGCTTCACGGACGCGAATGTCGGGCAGGTGTTGCGGGCGATAGACGACGCGGGGCTACGCGAGGCGACGCGCATCATCTACACGAGCGACCACGGCGAGATGATGGGCGAACACGGACACTGGGGCAAGAGCACGATGTACGAGTCGTCTGTCGGTATTCCGTTGCTGCTGGCGGGTCCGGATATTCCGGCGGGGCGCGTCGTGGACACGAATGTCACCCTCGTGGACAGCTTCCCGACGATCCTCGACGGCGTCGGTGCGGCGGCGATGCCGGAGGATGCAGGCCTTCCCGGCCTGTCCCTCTGGCCTATCGCCCGTGGCGAGTCGAATGTGGAGCGCATCGCCTTCAGCGAATACCACGCGGCGGGTTCGCCTACGGGCATTTTTATGACGGTCGGTAAGCGGTACAAGTATGTCCACTACGTCGGACTCGCGCCGGAACTGTACGACCTCGTGAACGACCCCGGCGAGCGGCACAACCTCGCCACCGTGCCGGACTACCGGGGTGTACGGGAGGCGTGCGAACGCGAACTGCGTGCAATGGTAGACCCGGATGCGGTGGACGCGGCGGCAAAGGCACATCAGGGCGAGATGATCGCGGCGCATGGCGGGATGGAGGCAGTGGTCGCCGGCGGACCACCCTTTGTACAAGGTACCCCGACGCCCGCGCAGTTCCTCGTACACCGCCCGGACGACGACATCAAGCAGTAAGGATGGCGACGGAGATGAGCACGGATGTCATCGCGGACGTGGTGCGACCGAAGGCACGGGCAGTGTGGCTGCCGACCCTCCGACCGAGCGTGCCGGGCGTCGTCCTCGGTATCGCGGCGGTCGTTTTGCTGACGGTGGTGGGCTATCCGCTCTTGTGGCTGTTGCTCGGTGCGTTTGGCATCCCGCAGGAGTTGACGTTTTCGCACCTCACGAAGGTCGTCACCGACTCGCGCAATATCGAACCGTTACTCAACACGCTGATCCTCGCTACGGGTACAGGAATCGGCAGCGTGCTGCTCGGCGTGCCGCTGGCGTGGGCAACGGCGCGAACGAACATGCCGTTTGGTCGCGTCATCCATGCGCTGGTCGCGCTCTCGTTCATCACGCCGCCGTACCTGACGACGTTGGCGTACATCATCCTCCTTGGGCCAAACGCCGGACACCTCAATCGCGCCCTACGGTGGTTATTCCCCATCAAAGCGGGGCCAATAGACATTTTCAGCATGGGCGGATTGATCTTCGTGATCACACTCCATGTCTTCGCCTTCGTCTACCTGCTGACGCACAGCGCGTTGCAGACGCTCGACGCACCACTCGAAGAGTCGGCGCAAATCCTCGGCGCGGATCGCTGGACGATCACCCGCCGCGTCACGCTGCCGCTCGTCGCCCCTGCAGTCACGGGCGGCGCGTTGCTCGCGGCGGTGGAATCGCTCGCGCTGTTCGGGCCACAGGCGTTTCTCGGCTCCCCCGCGAAGATCGTGTTCCTGCCGACGCGCATCTACGGCACGCTTGGGAGCTACCCACCGCGACTCGCGGACGCCTCCGCGCTCTCGCTCCTGCTCGTTGTCCTCACGATTGTCGGGCTGACGGTGCAGCGGCGGTACCTTGAACGGCGATCCTTCGTAACAGTGGCGGGGCGCGGCGTGCGAACGCGCACGGCCCGTCTCGGCCTGTGGCGGTGGGTACTCCTCGCGCTCTGTGCCACGGTCGTGCTGTTCAGCGCGATCCTGCCCCTCGCGGTGTTGGTGGCGGCAGCGTTCAGCCGGTCGTGGACAGACCTCCCGACGTCGGCAAATTTCACCCTGCGCAACTTTCAGACTGCCCTCTTCGAGAACCAGATCGCCCGCCGGGGTATCGTCAACAGCTTCAGCCTCGCGTTCGGCGCGGCGACGATCACCGCCGTGCTTGGCCTGCTCATCACCTACATTGACCAACGCACGACGATGCGCGGGCGGCGTGTGCTGGATTACCTCGCCATCTTGCCGCTCGGCTTGCCGGGAACGGTGCTCGCCGTGGGGATGATTCAGGCATTTATCCGCCCACCGATCCAATTGTATGGCACGATCTGGATTCTGCTCGTCGCCTACATCGCCCGTTTCATCCCCCTCGCGGCGCGGAGCGCGAGCGCGGCCTTGCGGCAGGTAGACCCGTCGCTCGAAGAGGCGGCGCGAATCACCAACGCCTCGTGGCTCCAGTCAATCAGGCTCATCCTCGCGCCGCTGATCCGGCCCGGCCTGCTCGTGGCGTGGCTCCTCGTGTTCATCCCCGCGCTCGGCGAGTTGAGCGCGACGGTGCTGCTCTACACGAGCGGCACGGAGACGATCTCCGTCGCCATCTTCCGGCTGAACGACCTCGGACAGTTGGAGGCGGTGTCCGCGCTCTCCGTCTTCATGGTCGCCGTCATCCTGACGATGAGCCTGCTCTTGCAATGGCTGACGAACCGCGCGGGTACACCCGTGGCACGGGAACTCCCCGGCGGTGGATGAGGAGGGCAACGGTGGCGCGAATCACGATCACGGGGTTAACGAAGCGGCTCGGCAACAACCCGGTGCTGCGCGGCCTCGATCTACAGGTGAACGACCGGGAGTTTATCACCCTGCTCGGCCCCTCCGGGTGCGGCAAGACGACCACGCTGCGCATCCTCGCGGGCTTCCTCAAGCCAGACGGCGGCGAGGTCGCGGTGAACGACGCGGTGCTGTCTTCCGCATCGGGCGTGGTACCGCCGGAGAAGCGGCGGATGGGCATGGTCTTCCAGAATTATGCCGTCTGGCCGCACATGACGGTGTTCGAGAATGTCGCCTTTGGTTTGAAGCTGGAAAAAGTGAACCGCACCGATACCACACGGCGGACAACGGAGGCACTGCGCCTCGTCGGTCTCGCCGGCATGGGGGAGCGGTACCCGACGATGCTGAGCGGCGGTCAACAGCAGCGCGTCGCCCTCGCCCGGTCGCTCGTGGTCGAGCCTTCGATCCTGCTGCTCGACGAGCCGCTCTCGAACCTCGACGCGAAACTGCGCGAACGGATGCGCCTCGAGTTGCGGGAGTTGCACCGGCGCACGGGCATCACCTTTGTCTACGTCACCCACGATCAAGCCGAGGCGATGGCCCTTTCGGATCGCGTCGCGCTCCTCAATGGCGGTGTGTTGCAGCAGTACGGTACGCCCCGCGAAATCTACGAGCGGCCCGCGAACCTCTTTGTGGCGGATTTCATGGGTTCTGTGAACGCGCTTTCCGGCACGATGACCGGCGTCTCGGAGGGGATTGCCCGCGTCACGGTCGGGGGGAGCGTCCCGCTGCGCTGCGTCCCGCACGCCGATCTCCACAACGGCGACGGAACGGTGACGGTGGCGATTCGGCCCGAAACGATCCGCATGACACACGAAGCGACCAGCGATGGCAGTCTCAACCTCCTGCACGGCGTCGTGGAGGACGCGACGTATCTCGGCGGCACGATGGAGTATTTCGTGGACGTGTCTGGAGTGCGCTTGCGCGTCCATGCCGACCAACAACACTCCTTCGCGCCGGGGTCGCCCGTGCACCTGACAATTGCGCCGGGGGCATGTGTCGTCATGGACGGGGTCGCCGCGGCGGCGGCAACCGCCGCATGAAGATCGTCGCCGTGGAAACCTTCATCCTCCGGCACCCGCTTGCGGAGCCGTTCGGCTACTCCCAGATGTGGTACGACACCCGCGCCGCGATGCTCGTGCGCGTCACCACGGACACGGGGGCAGTGGGCTGGGGCGAGGCATTCGGACCACCGGAACCGAGCGCGGCGATCATTGACGCGCTGTTCGCACCGATGCTCCTTGGTGCAGACCCCACCGACACCGCCCCTTTGTGGGAACGAATGTACGTACGTACGCGGGATTACGGGCAGAAGGGGTTCGCTATCCACGCGATTAGCGCGGTGGACATCGCCCTCTGGGACCTCAAGGGGAAGATGCTCGGCGTGTCAGTCAGTAGGCTCCTCGGTGGCCGGTTCCGCGACCGGGTGCAGGCGTACGCGACGGGGTTGTACTTCCGGCCCAAAGAGGACTTCACTGCCGATCTCGTCGCGGAGGCACGGTCGCATGTGGCGGCGGGCTTCCGGGCAATCAAGATGAAGGTCGGCTACACGCCGGAAGCGGATATCCGCCATACTCGTGCCGTGCGCGAAGCCATCGGGCCGGAGGTGCAATTGATGGTAGATGCAAACCACGCCTACGACGCGGCAACGGCGATCCGCCTCGGGCGGGAATTCGAGCGGCTCGATGTGCGCTGGTTCGAGGAGCCGGTGATTCCGGAGGACGTGGAATCCTGTGCCGAGGTGAGTCGCGCACTCGACCTGCCGGTCGGGGGGGGCGAGGCGGAATACACACGCTACGGTTTTCAACGGCTGTTCGCGGTGCGCGGCGTGGACATCGTGCAGCCCGACCTGACGGCGGCGGGCGGATTCACCGAGTGCATGCGCATCGCCGCGCTTGCGAGCGCGTACGGCGTGCGCTACCTGCCCCATGTTTGGGGGAGTGCCGTCGGTTTCGCCGCCGCGTTGCAGTTCGTCGCCGCGTTGCCCCCGGCGACGGCCTCGCTCTTCCCGCTCGAACCGCTCTTCGAGTACGATCGCACGACGAACTATTTCCGCGAGGAACTGACGACCACGCCGTATCGCATAGACGATGGCTGGGTGACAATCCCCGACCTTCCCGGCCTCGGCATTGACCTCGACGAGCGGATGCTGGCGCGCTATCAGGTGCGCCCACCGGTGCGTACCGCGTGAGAGAACGGCACATCTTTCGTACGGGTTGCGGTGCGTTGAAGCACCCCTGTATGAACGGATATGAGCGGAGGCGATGATGCGCTCTACGAACGTTCTGTACATCATGTCGGATCAGCACAGTCCGCATGTGGTCGGTTGCTACGGTAACGCGACGGTGCGCACACCGCACCTCGACGCCCTTGCGGCACGGGGCACGCGGTTCGCGCACGCCTATTGCAGTACACCCATCTGCGTGCCGTCCCGCGCCAGTTTCGCCACCGGGCGGTACGCCCATACCATCGGTGCGTGGGACAACGCGACGCCGTACACCGGGGCGGAGGCGAAAAGTTGGGGACACCGGCTCATCGAACAGGGGCATCACGTTACCACCGTGGGCAAGCTCCATTACCGGTCGGCGGGCGATCCGAACGGCTTTCCCGACGAACGACTGCCGATGCACGTCCTCGAGGGGGTGGGCGATCTGTACGGGCTGCTCCGTGCGGAGATGCCGGTACGCCCGCAGAGCCGCCAACAGGTGTACGAGGCGGGGGCGGGAGAATCGGAGTACACCCGGTACGACCGCGCCGTCGCGCAGGAGAGCGCACGCTGGTTGCGCGAGGAGGCGGGCCATCACGATACACCTTGGTGCCTGATGGCCTCGTTCGTGACCCCGCACTTCCCGCTCATCGCGCCGCGAGAATATTTCGATCTGTATGACCCTGCGTCGCTGCCGCTCCCCGTGCAGTACCGCCCCGAAGATTGGCCCGATCACCCCGTTCTGGACATACAGCGGCGATTGCAAGCCCTCGATACGCCGGTTGACGAGGCGACGATGCGGAACGCGATGGTGGCGTATTACGGCTTGGTCACGTTCATGGACGCGCAGGTAGGCATGGTTCTCGACGCGCTGGACGCGGCGGGGCTACGGGAGACGACGCGAATCGTCTACACCTCCGATCACGGCGAGCAACTTGGCGAACACGGCCTCTGGTGGAAGAGCGCGATGTATGATGGCTGCTGCGCCGTGCCGATGATCGTCGCGGGGCCGGACGTACCGGAAGGCAAGGTGTCACACACCAATGCGGCACTTGTGGATAGTTTCCCAAGCATCGTTACGGCCGTGGGGGCGCAACTGGCACCGGAAGACACCGCGTTGCCGGGTGCGTCGCTCTGGCAACTCGCCGCCAACGATGATCGGGAACGCACTGTGTTCAGCGAGTACCACGCGATCTTCTCGCCGGGTGGCATGTTCATGCTGCGTACTGGGCAGTACAAGTACGTCTACTATGCCGGGGGGTACCAACCGCAGTTGTTCGACATGGTGGCAGACCCGTCGGAATGTCACGACCTCGCAGGGGACGCTACATACGCGGATGTTCGGGTAGCGTGCGAGCGCGAATTGCGGGCGATCTGCGACCCGGACGCGGTGGATCGGCAGGCAAAAGCGGAGCAGCGGCTGCTTCTGGACACGCATGGCGGCCCTGAAGCGATCAAAGCGGGCGGCGTGAAGATTCCCTACACACCCGCGCCTGCCGCGTTCGCACCCGCGCCAGTCGCGGCCCGTAATTGGGCGAAACCGTACAAAGCCTAGAGGTTACAGTCGCACTGCTCGAAACGTTCGCTGTGGAGAAGCGGTCGCCGATCACGGCGTGGGGTGACAAAGCAATCGTTTCGCTCGCTTGAACGACATGGAGGGATCCACAGAACTTCGTGGTCGCAACCACCACAAGGGTCAGAAACGCCAAGAGACGAACAAAGATGAGTAACAAAAACGCCGAATTATGGGGATGGCCTGTTGGATCCAAACGTCGTTCCAGCGATGAACACGAGAAAGACCCAATTGCGTGAAGTCTGCTCGCTGCTGCACGCACGCTCGCATCACCGGTGCGGGGGAAC
>JAABUN010002545.1_pt1 | contig 31920 bp, 26 predicted proteins | sample 5559311 | NCBI WGS metagenome assembly JAABUN01 (sample SAMN10711877, study PRJNA513370) | rock metagenome | isolation source: Antarctica rocks | place: Antarctica: Victoria Land, Siegfried Peak sud | reverse complement strand
TGAGCGCACTTACCCTCCACCGACCCCGATAGATGCCGCAACGCCACCGACCGGACTTACACGTTTTCCTGTCGGCGGTCGTCGCGGGGGAAATGCGCCCACCCTCCGGCCCCCTCCGGGGCAACGAATAAGCCCTGAGCGAGATTCCCGCGCCCTTGCCGCTCTCGCCCCCACCGGATACCATGTGTGCCATGAAGAATGAGACACGTGGGGCGACACGACGGACACTGACGCGGCTGCTCGTGTGGGCGGCGGTCGCGGCGGCGTTGCCATTTCCGTCCGCGTTCTCGCCCGCGCCGGTCAGAGCGGAGAACATCGCCCCCGCCGCCCCCGTGATCTTCGCCGATCCCGCCTTTCGCGCCCTCTGGCGGCGCACCGACGACCTCGCGGAGGGGCGGCGCGGCTACCTCTGGGGGCCGGCGGCGCGGGACGCCGTGATTACTATCCGCGAGCCGTACGTGGACGCCCCCGGCGGCACGCGCCTCGTGCAGTACTTCGACAAGACGCGCATGGAGCGCACGAACCCGAACGCCCCGCGCACGGGCGTCGCCTTCGTCACGAACGGCCTCCTTGCGCGGGAGATGATTACGGGCCGGATGCAACTGGGCGACCGCACTTTCGAGGAACGCCCGCCCGCCCGCGTCACCATCGCGGGGGACGCCAACGACGCGAACGGCCCCACCTACGCGACCTTCGCGGCACTGCTCACCGCCCCGCCCCTCGCGCAGGACGCCGAGATTCGCCAGACGGTGGACCGGGCCGGGAACGGCGGCGGCGGCGGGCCGGGGGGCGTGCGGGCGGGCGAACTCGTGGCGATCACGGACCACCGTACCGCCTCCGTGTTCCGCGATTTCATCTTCGCCACGGGGCCGATCCTCGACACGGACGGGCGACAAGTCAACGGCCCGCTGTTCACGAACGGCTACGCGGGCGGCGTCGGCTATCCGATCACCGAGGCGTACTGGGCCACGGTGCGCGTCGGCGGGCGGGCGCGGCAGGTACTCGTGCAGGCGTTTGAGCGGCGCGTGCTCACCTACACCCCCGACAACCCGGAGGGGTTCAAGGTCGAGGCGGGCAACGTGGGCGACCAGTATTTGCGCTGGCGGTACGGCGACAAACTGGAGAACCTGCCCGCTGCCCCCGGTGCGCGGATCGCCGTGGCGGGCGGCGAACGCGGCAAACCCGCCGGTCTCGTGGTCGCGGCGGCGGACGGCACGCGGCGCACCGTGCTCGCGGCCCCGAAGGAAGCGGTGCGCGGCGTGTCGTGGACGGCGGACGGGCAGTACCTCGCCTACGCCGCCGGGGGGCAAATCTTCCGCGTCGAGGCCGAGACGAGCACGCTGATGAAGATCACCGAAGGCCCGGACGACAGTTCGCCCGCGTGGTCGCCGGACGGTTCGCGCCTCGCCTACGCACGCGGCGACGAACTGGTCATCCTCAATATCGGCAGCGAGAGCACGATCACGCTGTTCAAGGGCGCACCGGGCATCGGCTCGCTCGCGTGGTCGTCGGACGGCCTCTTTTTCGCCTTCACCCGTGGGCCGGACGTGTGGACGGTGGACTTTCAGGGCTTCGGGTTGCGCAAAGTGCTCGAAGGCGCGAACGGCACCGTCTGGCGCAACCCGACATGGACGCCGGACGGCACGCGCCTCGTCGTCATCCGTGCCAGCGGCGGCACGGACACTGTGGTGCTGACGGGCGCGAACGGTGGCCCGACCCGCGACCTTGCCCCCGGCACCGCCGCTGCGCTCTCGCCCGACGGCACGCAATACCTCATCGCGGGGGCGAACGGGCGCGTGGTCGTCACCGACGCGGGCGGCAGGACGCTGCGCACCTTCACCCCCGAAGGCACCGCCGACACCCTCCCCATCTGGTCGCCCCTCTAGAACGGGAGCGTCCGCCGTCAAAACGTGCGGACGCTCTGGCAATTCTCGCCGATGTATCCGGTCGCAGCCTTGCCACGGACACCCTGCGGCGCACGCTACGTTGGCATATCCTGACCGCGCCGCCCCTGCTGAATCTCTACTCGGTAGCCGTCCGGGTCACGCATCGCCAGCGACCGCTCCCACGGCGTGTCGTGGGGGGGCTTGGCGAACGCGACCCCCTTGGCGAGCAGTTCGGCGTACAGCCCGTCCAGATCGTCGGTGGACAGTTCGAGGTGAACCTTGTTCCGGGCCTCGGCGGACCAACTGGAGAGGTCGGACCGCATGAGACCTATCGTTCCCTCTCCCCGGCGCAGCAGGGCGAACCCCTGCGTGACCACTTCCACGGTGAACCCAAGCTGATCGCTGTAGAAGGCGACGGAACGGGCTACGTCGCTCACAGGAAGGCTCAACCCCTCGAACCGAATCGGTGTAGGCATCGCTTCTCTCCTTGATTGTGTGTTCAAGAATACGAGATATGGTGCGCTGTCCGGTGCATGGAAGCACCGAAGTCGCGCCTCCTTTACGGCGCGAGCCTACCGGGCCAGTATACTACCCGAAGGCAACGCCCATCATGCTCGACCGTTTATCGTGACGCCGCCTGCTAGATCAGGTTCGCGGGGATGAGGCGTTCCACGATCACCACATCGCGCCAGACGCCATCCAGTTTGCCGTGGTTCTCGTACACCCCGACCTCGCGGAAGCCGACACGGGCCAAAAGCGCACGGCTCGCCACATTCTCGGTGAAGACCCGCGACAAGAGTTTCCAAAGCCCCGCCCGCTCCGCCACCGCGAGCAGCCCGTGCATCAGGGCGACGCCGACGCCCCGGCCCCGGTAGTCGCGGTGCATGTACACCGAGAACTCCGCGATCCCCGCGTAGCAGGCGCGGGGGCGGTAGCCGTCGGTTGCCGCCCACCCGACCACGATGTCCGCGCCGCCCGCTCCCCCCGGCAGCGTCGCCACCACCACGGGATGCGCCGCATCGTGCGCCGCGAGCCAGCCCCGCCGTTCCTCCGGCGTGCGCTCCTCGGTCTCGAAAGTGGCGATCCGCTCCCGGATGCCCTGATTGTAAATCTCCGCAATCGCCGCCGCGTCCTCCGCCGTCGCCGCCCGCACCGTCACCGCGTCGCCCATTTCACACCTCCGACGGAACGAAGCACCGAACGAACCACAAAGACACAAAGACACGAAGGAAAGACAAGAATTGTTGAATTTCCTTCGTGTCTCTGTGTCTTTGTGGTTCAATTCCTCTCCTCTACCCGCCCACGACGACGGGTTTCTCGAGGCGCAAGATCGCCGCGATGCTCACCGCCGAGATGCCCGCCATCACCCAGAACACCGGCACGTACCCGCCCAGTGCCGCGTACAGCAGCCCCCCCGCGAGCGGGGCCGCCCCCTGCGACACCGTGCGGATCAGGGCCACCACCCCCGCGATGCTCCCGTAGTGCGCGGGGCCGTACAGCTCCATCACCAGTCCGGCGCGGGCGGGCGTTAGCGCACCGAATCCCGCCCCGAACAGCACCACGAAGGCCCACACTCCCGCCGCCGACTGTGCCAGTGCCAGCGCGACGATGCCCGCCGTCTGCAAAGCGAAGATCAGGGCCGTCAGGTACCGGCGCGGCACCCGCCCGCCGAGCGGCGTGAAGATCAGCCGCCCCGGCAGCGACAGCAGGCCGATAGCCCCCGCCGCCGAGGCCGCGAACGTCGCGTCGTAGCCGCGATCCACGAGGTAGGGGATGAGCAGCACCGCGACCGCGAGGTTGGCGAACAGCACGAGGCCGAAGCCGATGTTCAGCCACCGGAACGATGCACTGCGGATCGCCACGGCACGCGGCACACTCACGATCTCCGCGTGTGAGGCGGGCGCGGCACCGGGGGGCGGGATGGCAGCACCGTCGGGCAGCAGGCCCATGTCCTGCGGGCGGCGACGCAGCAGCAGGGCATGGATGGGAACCGTCACGAGGGCGAGGGTGGCGGCGAGGATCGTCAGTGCCGTTCGCCATCCGTACTGCCCTTGTAGCCACGCGGCGAGCGGCACGAAGACCACCGAGGCGAAGCCGCCGATGAAGGTAAGCACGGTGAGGGCGAGGCTGCGCCTGCGCACGAACCACGCCGAGACGATGGCAAAAGCGGGTTCGTAGAGCACGCACGACGCCGCGACGCCGATGCCCGTCCACACGAGGTAGAAGGCGACAAGGTCCGTCACCCGCGACCACGCGACCACGAGCAGGGCGGCGGCGACCGAGCCGAGCGTCATCAGCAGGCGCGGCCCGTGGGCGTCCACCCACCGCCCCACGAACGGGGCGGCGAGGCCGGAGCAGGCGAGCGAGAGCGAGAACGCCCCCGTGATCTGCGGCACGTCCCACCCCAGTTCGCGGCGCACGGGCGGCACGAAGACCGAGAAGCCGTAGTACAAGACGCCCCACGACACGAGCTGCGCCATCGCCACCGCGAGCAGCATCGTCCAGCCGTAGTACAGGCGTGAGGCGGAGGGCGCATCGGACACGGGTGCGGGGAGTCGGGGCGCGGTTCCACCCATTGGTGGTGGCCTTTCAGCGGGCGGTGCGGTCGCGTCGCACGCCCTTGCGAATGGTCGAATCCCTTCCGGGGTTGAGCATACAACAAGGGGCGCGAAGGGCGCAAAAACGAAACCGGGAACGAACCACGAAGGCACGAAGAAAGAACACCATAGGACGTACGCAGTTGGCGATATGCTGACGATCTGCGCCGACGATGCTCACCCTCGAAAAGCTTTGCTCCCCCTCTCCGTTGAGCGGAGAGGGGATTGGGGGTGAGGTTCGCACCCGCGACGAGGCCATCTGTACCCAACTACGTACGTCCTACCGTACTCGTTTTCGGCGTTCTTCTTCCGTGTCTTCGTGTCTTCGTGGTTCGTTCCCGGTTTCCCTACCTCGCCACGACGAGGCTCATGCGGTCGAGTTGCGCCCACGCGGCGTCGAACTTCGCCCACGAGAGTTTGTACGTACTCGCGGGGCCGGGATCCATCACGGTGACGCCGCCCGCGTCGTAGGCCGTCACGACCACGGCGTGTTCGTAGGGGATGAGCGAGAACCGTTCGCCGTCGGTGTCGGTGCGCACCGTGCGACCCTGCGGCGAGTATGTGCCGACGAGCCAGACGACCACGGGACGGCCCGCCGCGACTTCTGTTTTCAGCGTCTCCGCCCCACTGTAGAAGGCATACGACTTGCCGAAACCCCACCGCTTCAGCACCGGCACGATGGGTTCGGCGTAGACGCCATAGTTGGTGATGCCCCCCCACGGCCCGCCCGCGATGTCCCCCCGGAACCCCTTGTGCGGGTTGAGGTGGTTGCCAATGGCACTGTGGAACGTCTGCTGCGTCACCTTCTTGCCGTAGTACGCGGTGGCGGCGGAGACGGCGGCGTACTCGCACGAGAGCGACCAAATTTGCCCGGTCGCCGGTACCCCCTTGAGGCTTGCCGACGCGGGGGCAGTCGCCGCGACCGGCACCGGGGCAACCAGTGCCAACACCGCGCAGAGCAGGAGACTGTACAGGGGCAAAAGGGCGATTCGTGTTCGCATGGCGCACGCTCCACTGCGGGAAGACTCTCCGCCACCGCCGACCTTCGGGGTGTACGGACAGTATAGCAGCATTCGTACCACTTGTTATGTCATGTATATTGTTCGTATACCACGGAGAATATCCGCCTACTTCGCCTACTTCGCTACCACGAGGCCCATGTGATCGAGCTGCGCCCACGCGAATTCGAGGCCGTCCCACCCCTGATGGTACTTGCCGCCGCTGCCGGGATCCATTACATGCACGCCACGCGGGTCGTAGCCGTAGAGCGTGACGGCGTGCTCGTAGGGGATCACGAAGTAGCTGTCCCTGCCGTCGCTCAGGTACGTACGCCGCTGCGGTATGTAGTTGCCCACGAGCCAGATCACGACCGGATGCCCCGCCGCGATCTCGCGCCTGATCGTGTCCGTCCCGGCGCGGAAGGCGCGGGAGGCGAGGAAACCATGCCGCTTCAGCACGGGAACGATAGGTTCCGGGTAAACGCCGTAGTCCCGGAGGCTGCCCCACGGCCCGCCCGCGATGTCACCTCGGAAGCCTTTGTGCGGGTTGAGATGATTGCCGATCTCGCGGTGCATCTGCGACTCGGAAAGCCGCTCCCCCCATAGCCCGGTGGCGGCGGAGACAGCGGCGTACTCGCACGAGAGCGACCACTGCTGATGGTACGACGGCACGCCCTGCAACACACGCTCCGGCGGCGGGGCGGCGAATGTGCGGGTCGTTCCCACCGCCGCCGTCACGACACCGACTGCTGTCCCCACCATCGCCTGTATCGCCCGCCGCCGCTCCATCGCCGCACTCCCTGCAACTGTATCGCGCCCCGCGAATGGTATGTATCGTTGCGTCTACCCGTCCACCCCTATCTGTTGTAGCACACCCCGTGCGTCGCACTCAACTGTACGTATGTTCCTCTCGATGCTATCCCGGATATGTATACATCCCGTACTCGCGCCTCGAATGATCGGGACAGGAGACTGCCCCTGCCTCCTGCTTCTCCGCTATCGAGCGGGAAAGGCGGGGGCAAGGGCAGCCTCGCGCCCTCTTTTCGCACCGTTAGCAGCAGGTGCTACCCTCGCCGCAGCACGCCGCCTTGTCGTCGCAACAGGCATCAGCGGCGGTGGCGGTGGTGTCGCAACCGCACGCCGCGCCCGTTATGCCCGCCGCCATCATCGGCAGTGCGACGAGTTGCGCCGTGCCACCGGGTTTCGTCGCCCGCACGAACGCGCTGGCGAGTTTGCCGTCGCTCGCTTCCCATCCCGCCGGGAGCGTTGCGGGGTCAAGGCCGGCCTCGATGGCGGTGTAGCGGCGCGTGATCTGGAAGCCGACACCCTCAAAGCCCGCTTCTTGCAGCAGCATCGCGTAGGTGTCCACCTCCAGTGCACCCGCGAGGCAGCCGATCCACGCCTGCATGTTCGTGCGCAGGGCGTCCGGTACCGGCCCTTCCGCGACCACATCCAAGACGGCGAAGCGGCCCCCCGGCTTCAGCACGCGGAAAGCCTCGCGCAGCACCGCGCCCTTGTCCGGCGCGAGGTTGATGACGCAATTGGAGATTACCACGTCCACGCTGTTCGCGGGCAGGGGGATGTCCTCGATGCGCCCCTTGAGGAAGGCCACGTTCGTCGCGCCCGCCTTCGCCTTGTTCGCCATCGCCAGCGCGAGCATGTCGTCGGTCATGTCGAGGCCGTAGGCGAACCCGGTCGGCCCGACGCGACGCGCCGAGAGCAGCACGTCTATGCCGCCGCCGCTGCCGAGGTCGAGCACCGTCTCGCCCGCGTGCAGGTCAACGAGCGCGACGGGGTTGCCGCAACCGAGCGACGCCTGCACCGCTTCTGCCGGAAGCGTCGCCGCCTCGTCGTCGGTATAGAGGTTGCCCGTGATCGGGTCCGCCGCCGGGTCGTAGCGTTCGGCGTTTCCCGTGCCGCAGCAACTCGCCCGCGTCCCCGCCGATACCGACCGGGCGATCTCGCCGTATTTCTCCCGCACCTCGGTGACGATCTGCTCACTCGTCGTTGCGCCCATGTTGCCCCTCCTAATTGAATAGTGATGATCTTCGATGTTTCGCCGCGTGTAAGAACGACTGCCCCCGTCCCCCTCCCTTCGCGGTGCGTCACAGACCCATGATGACGCGGGCCGCTTCGGGGAACTCCGCGATGCACGCCCGGTTGATGGCGTAGTGCATGAAGGTGCCGCGTCGTTCCGCCGTGACGAAGCACGTTTCCCGCAGGATTCTCAGGTGGTGTGAGATCGTGGGCTGTCCGAGGGCGAAATGATCGGTGATGTCGCACACGCAAACCGCTTCGGGGCTGTTGGCGAGCAGGTTGAGGATGCGCACCCGCGTCGGATCGGCGAGTGCCTTGAACCAGCCTGCCCACTCGTTCGCCTGCGCCTCGGTGAGCGACGGCACGCCCGCAGGCGAACAGTACGCGCCGCCCACCATCGGTACCGCGATCATCTCCGCCCGCTCGTCCGTTATCGTCGCCGTCGTCGCCATGTCTCGCACCTCCTGTATGCGCACAGCCTACGCGATGCATCGAAGTTTGTCAATACAATTCACCGCCGACGCGCCGCGATCAAGGGCGGCAGGAGCCGTTCCCGCAGTTCGTCGCGCACCGCTCGGAAGGCCGCGAGCCGTTCCTCGTCCGTACCTTGCGCCGCCGAGGGATCGGGCAGCGACCAGTGCAACCGCGAGGCGGCACCCGGAAAGACCGGGCAACTCTCGTTCGCATCGTCGCAAACGGTGATAACGGCGTCGAAGGGCTGCGCGAGGAACTCCCGCAGGTGCTTCGAGTGTTGCCCGCGAATGTCCATGCCGATTTCGTCCATCGCGGCAATCGCCAGCGGGTTGACGCGGGTGACTTCCGTACCGGCACTGAAAGCGGCGAAACCGCCCTCTCCCAGAGCGCGAAGCAGCCCTTCCGCCATCTGCGAACGGGCCGAGTTGTGCGTGCAGAGGAACAGCACCCGCGTCGGGCTATCCGTCTCGGTTTCGGTCATTGCGCGTCCTCATTCCATGTGAGCAGGCGATAGGCCCACGCGCCGAGCAGTGCGCCGACAACGGGGCCGACGAGGTAGAGCCAGAGCGATTGCGGCACGCCGCCGACGAGGGCGGGAGCGAGCGAGCGAGCGGGATTCATCGAGGCACCGGAGATCGGCCCCGCGAACATCGCCTCCAACCCGACCGTGCCGCCGATGGCGAAGGCCGCCGCCCGCGTCACCGCCCGTTCGTCGGTGGCGACCGAGACGATGACGAACATCAGGAAGAAGGTCAGCACGATCTCCAGAACGAGCGACTGCCACTCCGGGCCACGCGGCAGCGTCGCGCCGAGGTTCGCGGCGGTGCCGAACAGGGTGCGGAGGAGCAGGCTCGCCAGCAGCCCGCCGCCGACCTGCGCCGCCACGTACGGCAGGACGTGCCGCAGCGGGAAGTGGCCCGCGAGGGCGAAGGCGAGCGTCACGGCGGGGTTGAAGTGCGCCCCCGACACATGCCCCACGGCGGAGATCATGGCGAAGATGATGAGGCCGAACGTGAGGGCGACGCCGACGTGCGTGATCGCGCCGTCCGTGACGCTGTTGACGATGATCGCCCCCGTCCCCGCGAACACGAGGCCGAATGTGCCGACACCCTCCGCGAACGCCCGTTGCGCCAGCACACGCGGCGATACTGCCGTCATACCCGCTCCTTCTCCTGCCATTCTCCGCACCCCGGTCATGGTAGCACCTGCATCGAAGAACGTCAATACATTCGGTCGTGCGCGGTTTGCGCAGTTATGGAAGGCTCGTTGCGGGAGACCCGTAGTGCTTCGCGTAGGTAAGGTTATCATCGAACAGCGTCAATAGAACCGCTCCCTATTGATTGACTGCGTTAGTTGATCTACGATGCGCACGCGCACGTACTGGTGAATGAATCCAAGCCGCATTCCCGTAGACAATCGAGAGAGCAATGTGCAGGGTGGTTGGCGGTGCGGGATTGTGTTCATGTGGCACGGTGCTCTCAGCCCGTGATTCGTCTCGCGGGCAGGAATCACGGGCTGAGAGCACCGCGCCACAGAATGCCACCGATGCCGCCAATCATCGTGCAAACCGCTTCAAACAACCGTGGCCTTGCCGAGAGAGGGGAATCATTATGCGCCGCTCGCCCGCCGTTTCGCGCCGCCAGTTGCTCGCCGGGGTCGCCGTCGGCGTGGGCGGGGCAATCCTCGCCGCGTGTGGCGACGCCGCGCCGCCCGCCGCCTCCACCGCCGGTCGCTCAACGGCGGTCTCCATCACGGCGGTCTCCGGCCCCGGCAACAACGCGCCGATTGCCACGCCCGCTTCCACCGCCACGGTTGCAGTCGCTCCGGCAGCCGCACCCGCCGCGACGAGCGCGGGCGGCGTGACGCTCGGCAACGGCATGATTCTGGGGCAGACGTGGGAGCAGATCAACGCGAAAGCACGCGGCACTACGGTGAACTGGTACCTCTTCGGGGCAAGCACGCCCACGAACACCTACCTTGAGATGTACGTGATCCCCGAAATGCAGAAGCAGTTCGGCGTCACGGTGAAGCGCAACCCCGTCACGGACACGGTGGAGGCGGTGAACAAGGTGCTCGCGGAGAAGACGGCGGGCAAGACCACCGGCGGCAGCGTGGACATGATCTGGATCAACGGTGAGAACTTCCGCACGATGGCGGAAGCGAATATTGTCCTCACGAATTGGTCGCGGGCATTGCCAAACGCGAAGTTCATCGCGTGGGAACTGCCCGTGGTGAATACCGACTTCGGCACCCCCGTGAACGACCGCGAAGCCCCGTGGACGCGGGGGCAGTTCGTGTTCGTCCACGACGCCGCCCGCACGCCGGTGCCGTGGAAGAGCATGAAGGCACTGGAAGAGTACGTGAAGGCGAACCCCGGCACATTCACCTACCCCGCCCCGCCCGACTTCACGGGCAGTGCCTTCCTGCGGCACGTCCTCTACGAGACCACGGGCGGGCCGGTGCAGTACGGCTCGGCGTTCAACGAAGCCGTGTTCAAGGAGAAATCCCCCGCCGCGTGGGAGTACGTGAACCGCATCAAGCCCTTCCTGTGGCAGAAGGGGACGACCTACCCGGAGTCGCTCAAGAAGCTCGACGAGCTGTACGCGAACAGCGAGGTGAACTTCAGCATGAGCTACAGCCCGACCGCCGCGAGCGTGGGCATCGCCAGCGGTGCCTTCCCCAAGAGTACGCGCACCTTCATCCTCGACGGCGGCACGGTGGCGAATGTCTCGCACGTCACGATCCCCTTCAACGCGGCGAACAAGGAAGGGGCGTTGGTGCTGGCGAACTTCCTCCAGTCGCCCGCGTCTCAGGTGGAGCGGGCAAAGATCACCCGGAGCGGCGACGCCACGGTGCTCGACCTTGCCCGCCTCTCGGAAGCCGACCGCGCCGCCCTGAAGGCGATCCCGCTCGACGAGGCGACGATCCCGAACGCCGACCTCGCCGCCCGCGCCCTGCCCGAACTCCCCGCCGCGTACGTGGATCGCATCGAGAAGGAATGGACGGCGAATGTCCTCAAAAAATAGGTGCTGCGTGCTGCGTGCTGCGTGTGGGCGCCCTTCGGGTAATATGCTGCGTGAAACGCGATACGCGGCGTGTTGCACGAAAGGTGGGGAAGCGTGGGGGTGGAGCGGTTTGAAGACCTGATCGCACGGCAACGGGCGCGAGAGTTGACGCGGGCGGTGTACGCGACCACACGCGAAAGCGGCCTCGCCCGCGACTACGGATTGAAAGACCAGTTGCAGCGTGCCGCCGTTACGGTGATGTCGAACATCGCTGAAGGATTCGAGCGCGGGGGCCGCAAGGAGTTCGCGCAGTTTCTTTTCATTGCAAAGGCGTCGTGCGCCGAGGTACGTTCGCTCCTGTACGTCGCCCTCGATGCACAATACCTTGATGAAGCCACCTTCGATGAGTTGATGCGCGTTGCAACAAGCGCAAGCCAGATCATTGACAGATTACGGGCATCGGTCGCAGAACCACGCACAAAGGCACCCGAATGAACAGTCCGCACGCGGCACTCCCCCCGCGCAGCACGCAGCACGCAGCACGCAGCACTTCTTATGCTCGCGCCTGCGATGGCGGTGGTGGGGCTATTCCTCGCGGGCGGGTTGGGGTTCGCGCTCGCGCAGAGTTTCGGGCTGTTCGCGCTCGTGGGCGAGCCGGAACTGACGCTGCGGCACTACGGGGACTTGCTCGGTGACGCCGATTTCGGCGCGGCAATGCTGCTCTCGTTGCGCCTCAGCCTCGTCAGTACGGCGATCTCGCTCGTTATCAGCCTCGGCATGGCGATGCTGCTGCGGCGCAGGGTGCGCGGCGACGGCCCGTTGCGGCTGCTGTTCCAGTTGCCGTTGCCGGTGCCGCACCTCGTCGCGGCGGTGGGCATCGCCCTGCTCGTCTCGCAGAGCGGGCTGGTGGCGCGGCTCCTGTTCGCGGCGGGGCTGCTGCACGACCGCGCCGATTTCCCCCTCCTCGTGAACGATCCCTTCGGGGCAGGTATCGTGCTCGTGTACGTGTGGAAAGAGGTACCGTTCGTCACGCTGCTGCTGCTCGCCGCCCTCACGGGCATCGGGGAGCAACTGGAAGCGGCGGCGCGGACGCTCGGTGCCTCGGCGTGGCAGCGGTTCCGCCACGTCACGCTGCCGCTGCTGCTGCCCGCGATGCTCTCGTCGGGTTTGATCGTCTTCGCCTTCACCTTCGGGGCGTTCGAGGTCCCGTATGTGCTCGGTCGCACCTACCCGAAGGCGGTCTCCGTGTTCGCGTGGGAGCGGTTCTCGGACGTGGACTTGAACCAGCGGCCCCAAGCGATGGCGGCGAGCGTGCTCATCACCCTGTTCGCGGCGGGCGTCGCGGTGGCGTATGCCGCGCTTCTGCGCCGCTCGGCACACGTAACAAGCGACAAGTAACAGGTACCGGATCGCAGGCACGACACGCAGGGGAACGTACATGTATATGCCCCACAGGACACCCGCCGCGACTACTCGCTACCTGTTCCTCGTTGCGTGGGTTCTGCTCGTGCTGCTGCCGCTCGTGCCGCTGCTGATCTGGAGCGGGGCGTTCGCGTGGCGGTGGCCGGATGTGCTGCCGGGGTCGTGGAGCCTGCGGGCGTGGCGATACGTGTTCGCGCCGACCACGGGGGCGCGGCCCGCGCTGGTCAGTAGCGTGCTGATCGCCCTCGCGGTGACGACCCTCGCGGTGGCGTTCGGCACACCGGCGGGGCTGGCACTGGCGCGGGCGCGGTTCCGGGGGCAACGGGCGGCGGAATTGCTGCTGCTCGCGCCGTTCTTCGTGCCGGGACTGGTGACGGCGATGGGCGTGCAGATCGCCTTCATCCGTCTGGGCCTCGCGGATACGATACCGGGGGTGGTGCTGGCGCACCTGATGCCCGCCCTGCCGTACGTCGTCGTCTCGGTGCGCGGCGTGGCGGCGAACCTCGGCCCGCAGCCGGAGGAGCAGGCCCGCAGCCTCGGTGCCTCGCCGTGGCGGGCGTTCCGGCATGTCACGCTTCCCGCCCTGCGCCCCGGCATGATCGTCGGCGGCTTGTTCGCCTTTCTCGTGTCGTGGAGCCAGTACACCACCACGCTCGTAATCGGCGGCGGGGCGGTGCAGACGCTCCCCCTCGTGGTCTACGCCTTCCAGCGCAGCGGCGAGAACGCCATCGCCGCCGCCCTCGCGGTGGTCTTCGTCGCCCCCGCGATTCTCGCCCTCGCCATTGCCGCCCGCAGCCTGAGCGGTCGCCCCGGCGTCGGCGGCAGAGTATGAAGTCCCAGATTCCAAGTTTCAAGTGGCAGGGAGTGGAAGGGCATGAGAACGCGAGAGAGAAGCCCGTCTACGCCACCGAGTTCGCCCGGAACTTTGAACTTGGGACTCGGAACTTCTTTGGAGTTGGAAGGGCTTGGCAAGGCGTTCGGCGGGCGGTGGGCGGTGCGGGATTTGTCGCTCGCGGTGCCACCGGGATCGCTCGTGGCGTTGCTTGGCCCGTCCGGGTGCGGCAAGACGACGACTTTGCGCATGATCGCGGGGTTAGTTGCCCCCGACAGCGGCGATGTGCGCGTGGGCGGCGACTCGATCCTGCATCTGCCCGCCGAACGGCGCGAGGCCACGCTCGTCTTCCAGCAGCCGACGCTCTTTCCGCATATGGACGTGGCGGCGAATGTCGGCTTCGGGCTGCGGATGCGCGGCGTCCCGCGTGGCGAGATCGCGGCGCGGGTGCGCGAAGGTCTCGCCGCCGTGCAACTCGGCGGCTACGACCGGCGCAAACCGGGGGAACTTTCGGGCGGTCAGCAGCAGCGCGTCGCCCTTGCCCGCGCCCTCGTCGCGTCCCCGCGCCTGCTGCTGCTGGACGAACCGCTCAGTAGCCTCGATCCGAGCCTGCGCGACGAGATGCGCGACCTGATCGCCCGCCTGCACGCCGAGCGCGGCATCACCACCGTGCTCGTCACGCACGACCGCGCCGAGGCGATGGCCCTCGCAAGCCGCGTCGCATTCCTTTCCGACGGTGTGCTGCAACAGTACGACACACCCCCGGGGTTGTACGAACGCCCCGCGACCGCCGCCGTTGCCCGCTTCTTCGGCATGACAAACCTGCTCCCGATCCGCCAGCAGTCGGCGGTCGGCGGTCGGCAGGAGAACACAGTGTATACACCGCTCGGCGCGTTGCACATTCCCGATGCATTCCATGCAGCACTTGGCACTCCGCATGCGGCATTTCTTGTGGGGATACGCCCGGAACACGTCCGCATGGACGGCGACGCGACGGGGCCGAACACGGTGCGCGGTTGGGTGATGGCGCGAACATATCTTGGGCAGCAGCAACAGATCGTGCTGCACTGCGGCCCGGAGAACACGCCGCTCGTTGCCCTCGCGCCCGCACACCTACCCGTCGCGGTGGGGGATATGCTGCCCGTGTCGCTCCCCCCGGAACGGTTACACCTCCTGCCCGCCGAGATGCCCGCCGGGGCGTGAGGGGCGACACGCGCTGTGGTACGCTGCGTGCGAACAAAGGTGCGAGCGCGGAAATGGCGCGACGACCGCACGGGGGATCGGGGATTCGGGGGATTCGGAAAGAGGCGAGGCACGCACAGGATGCAGACACACAACGGCCCCCACGAGCGGCGCGAGGCGGCGAAGGCGGCGGCGGACGACCGGCACTTGCGCGAGACGCTGCCGCCCTCCGGTAGCCCCCTCACGGGGGATGGCGGGCTGCTGCCGCATCTGCGCCCGCCGCAGGTACGACCCGGCACGGTGGTCGCCGTTACCCTCACGCTCGCCCTGATGGTGGGGGCGGGCCTGCTGCTCTGGCAGGTGCGCGACGTGCTGCGCTGGGTCGTGATCGCGCTGTTCCTCGCCGTGGCCCTCAACCCGGCGGTGGATCGGTTGCAGAAGCGTGGCCTCAAGCGCGGCCTCGCTATCGGTGCGATCTACCTCGTGCTGGTGCTCGTGGTCGTGGCACTGGGGTTCGTGGTCTTCCCACCCTTCGTGAATCAGGTGGAAGCCCTCGTGCAGCGCGTCGTTGACCTCTCGCAGCAGCCGCAAGGGCTGGAACGCGCCCTGAACGACCTCACCATGCGCTTCGGTTTCACCGTGAACGTGAACGATCTTCGCGCCCAGATCGAGGGGGCGGTGAGCGGCGTCACGGACGCCCTCGGCCCGCTCCTCTCGGTGACGCGGGGCATCTTCACGAGCGTCACGGCGGTGGTGAGTATCCTGCTCATCTCCTTCTACCTGCTGCTCGACGGCGCACGATTCGCGGAAGCGGGGCTGAATCTCTTCGCGGCGAACCAACGGCCCCGGTTGCGGCGGTTGCTCGATCAGTCGGCGGGGGCGGTCTATGGGTACGTGCGCGGCGCATTCAGCATCGCCATCCTCTGCGGCATCCTCACCTTCATCGCGCTCACGATCCTGCAATTGCCCTATGCCGTGGCCCTCGCGCTGCTCGTCGCCGTGTTCGACCTCGTGCCGCTCGTCGGGGCAACGGTTGGTGCCACCGTCGTGGTGATCGTCGTGGCCCTCGTGGACCCCGTGAAGGCGGGCATCCTCATCGTGTTCTTCGTCATCTACCAACAGGTGGAGAACAACGTGTTCCAGCCGCTCATCTACGGGCGCAATGTGAAGGTACACCCGCTCGGCATCTTCGTCGCCGTGCTGGTCGGGGCGCAACTGCTCGGCGTCCTCGGCACGCTGCTCGCCATTCCCGTGGCGGAGATTATCCGCATCCTCGCCGTGGAGTTCCTCGCCACGCAGGCCCGCGACAATGGCGGCGATATCCACAGCGTGACGAGCGATACCCCCGTGGAGCAAGTGACCGCCGATGCCATCGGTACGGGCTAGGGAACGTGCTGCCTGCTGCCTGCTGCCTGCTGCGAAAATACGAGAACCCAACGAGGAAATTTGCTTTTCACGCAACATGCAGCACGCAGCACTTGAGATACCGGGGGATACGATGAGCTACGACGTATACGTGAACATACAGTACGACGAGGGCATAATCCGGCGGCTCGTGGACATTGCGGAGCGTGTAGATTTCTTCGGAGACGGCGAGACGGCGCACTTCGCCCCCGCCCAGTTCGCGTCACACAACGACCGTTTCCGTGACACCTCCGCGCATCGGTACCTGCACGAACAGCCGGAGGGCGCGACGAACGGACACGGCTTCATCCTCATCGTCAACCGCGACGGCAAATCCGCCGCCCTGCACGACGCCGGCCCCGGCGATTTCGCCCACGCCCGCGAGACGATCCGCGACCTCGCCAAGTGGCTGCGGGCGAACGCGCAGGGGGTGCGGTTGCACATCGCCAGCGTCGCCAGCAGCGACGGCTACGCCGACTACGAATACGTGGGCGTACTCGGCGGCTGGCAAGTCACGGACGCGGGCGACGGCCTTACCCCCGTCACCGCTGCATTGTAGATGTAGCCGCGCCGTCTGGTCGCGGTGGCACATGTGTACACCTCGTCACGTTGCGCGTATACTGCGGAGAGTGCGGGTATACGAGGTGTTACATACAGTGATAGACGCACGTACGACAGGCTCCATCGGCGGCACGACGCGGAAGCCTCGCGCCGAACGCCAGCAGCAAATCCTCGCGGTGGCGGCGGGGCAGTTCGCGGCGCGGGGTTTCGCCCTCGTGACGATGGACGAGATCGCCCGCGAAGTAGGCGTCAGCCGCCTCATCCTCTACCGCTACTTTTCGAGCAAAGACGAGCTGTACCGCGCCATCCTGCTCGCCGCCGCGACGCGCATGGCGGCGGCAATGACCGAGGCGGACGGCTCCGGGAGCGGGGGGACTCTGCGGGCATACGTGCGCATGGCGCGGCAGGAAGAGGCGGCGTATACCCTGCTCTTTGCGGGGGGGGCCGACGGCCCCCTCGACGCCCCGGTGATCGAGGCACGTGGGGTGGTGCGGGCCGAGATCGAGCGGCAAGCGGTCGCACAGGCGATGAAGGAGGGGGTCGCGCCCGATGTGATCTGGCTCCCGCTCGCGGCGTCGCTCGCCCTCGCCGCAGTAGAGCGCGGTACGCTCGCGTGGTTGCGCACCGTTCCCCGTCCGACCGCGTACGCCGATGATGCCTTCGTGGAGTACCTGCAACGCGCCGTCAGTGGGCTGCTTACCGGCGTCGCGGGCGGTCGTTTCGCCCTCCGCTTCCCCCCCGAACGCCTCCGCACCGGGGAATAAGCGCGAATCCTTCCACGCTCATAGAGATTCCCCTCTGGGATGGGAGAGATCGCCCATCGAGGTGGTGCGCCAGTTGTCGCGGGCGCGGGCGTCGGGCAACCACGCGGGGAGGTCAAATACGAGATACTGCGCGAGGCCGTGCATGTACGGCTCGTATAAGGCGCGGAGCGCGGTCAGTCGGGCCTCGGTGTCCTCGTCGGTATGGAGGGGAACGCCGCTCTCCGCGAGCAAGGCGCGTATGCGGTCGTGGTCGCCCGCCGCGAGACGACCCATCCCGGCACTGTCCGGCAGCACAGCGAGGTACTGCGCCATGTCCACCGCCGCATGTCGCGCCGCGCCGAATGTGACGCGGGCTTGCCATGTGGCGATGCCGTCCGCATCGGCAATGAGCAGGGCGCAGGTGTCGTGGATTGCCGTCAGCGTGCCGATCCACGACTGGTTATCCTGCTGCGAGCGGAAGAAGATCAGCGACGGGTACGACAGCTGGATTTCGAGCAATTCTACGCACCACTGCTCCCACGCGGCAAGCACGGGATCGAGCACGGCGAAGCGGTGGCTGTCGCGCCCGTTCGCGCCGATGCGCCGCAGCAATTCCGCCCCGCACGGCGGCGACCCGGCGCGGGCGTCGAGGAGCGCGATCTGCGTTTCCCGCTTCGAGAAGCCCTGATAGAGGATCGGCACGTACGTGATCACGAGGCCGAGAAAGGCGAACCCCAAGCCGCTCTCCACCACCGTGATGACGCGACCGGCGTTGTCGTTGGGCGTCACGTCGCCGATGCCGAGCGTGAAGAAGGTCGTGCCGCTCGCGTAGAGCAGCGTCGTGAAATCCGGGGTCGCATTCTTCGCGTCCACCTGCCCGCCCGTGGCCCAGTGTAGGGCGGCGAAGCCGACGATCAGCATCCCCGCCCACAGGCCGAGCAGCACGAGCAGCGACGCGGGGCCGAAAACGCCGAGCCACCCCTCGCGCCGCTTCCCGCCGATGCGCCCCGCCGCCGCCCACAGGAGCCACACCGCACGGAAGAAGAGCACCGTGAAACGAAACTCCTTGTGGACGCGGCGCGGCAGGATAATCGTCTCGAACGCCTCCCGCATGATGAGCAGGATCACCGCCGCCGCCGCTACACCGACCAGAACTCGCATCTATCCTCCGCCGCATTCCCGCGATCAACACGCCCATGTTCCCGCACGATGCGTGCAACCATTCCGATGGCGACAGACGCGACTAGACAAAGAAAATTAAGACAGACCTTGACAAAAATAATGTGGTTTTGTATCTTCGTCATGAAGGGATTGCAGGAGGTGTCCGATGACCGTTGCCCCGATTGCCCCGATTGCCGTACTCCGCCCCCATCGCGCCCCCCTCGTCGCGCTCTTGGCGGCGGGGGCAGTGTCGCAAGTGGGCAGTGCGCTCACGCTCGTGGCGGTACCGTGGTTCGTGCTCCAGACCACGGGCAGTGCCGCACAGGCGGGACTAACCGGGGCGGCGGCGGCACTGCCGTATCTGATCGCGGGGGTGTTCGGCGGCGTGTGGGCCGACCGCGTCGGCTTCCGGCGAGCGAGCGTGATAGGCGATGTGGCGAGCGGCCTCGCGGTCGCGCTCATCCCGCTGTTGCACGCCACCGTCGGGCTGGCGATGTGGCAACTGCTCGCGCTCGTCTTCGCCGCCACGCTCTGCGACGTGCCGGGGGCAACGGCCCGCCGCAGCCTCATCCCCACGCTCACCGCCCTCGCACGGACGCCGCTCGAACGGGCGAACGCCTTCGCGGAGGCGATCCCGCGCCTCGGCACGCTGCTCGGCCCGCCGCTCGCGGGGCTGCTGATCGCCGTGCTTGGGCCGACGACCGTGCTCTATGTGGATGCCGCGACCTTCGCCGCCTCCGCCCTCGCGGTCGCCCTCGCGGTGCCGAAGGGAGCCGAGCGCCGGAACCTGCCCGGAGGACACCCGGAAGTCGCAAGTGGGAAGAAAGGGCGCACGCCCCCGGCGTCACCCTCGACTTCCGGGCGGTTGTGGCGCGAGTTGCGGGAGGGGTTCGCGTTCGTATGGCGCGATCCGCTGCTCCGCGCCCTCACGCTCACCGCGTGCGTGACGAACTTCTTCGACGCCCCGTTCAGCCTGCTGCTCGCCGTGTTCGTGAACGGCACCACGAGACGCGCCACCGACCTCGGCCTGCTCGTGGCGACCTTCGGGGCGGGCGCACTCGCGGCCTCGCTGCTGTTCGCCGCCGTCGGCACGCGGCTGCCGCGCCGCCTCCCCTTTGTGCTGTGGATGGGCGGCTTCGCGGTCGTGAACGGCATCTTCGCGCTGGCCCCGCCGCTGCCCGTCGCCTTCGCCGCGCTGTTCGTGATGGGCCTCTCGGCGGGGCTGGTGAACCCGCTCACCGCGACGATCCGGGCGGAGCGCGTGCCGGAGGCGTTGCGGGGCCGCGTCTTCGGCCTCACCGCCGCCGTGAGCATGGCGATCATCCCGCTCGGTCGCGCCCTCGGCGGCTACGTGGCGGAGGTCGCGGGGGTGCGGGCCGTCTATGCCGCCATCGCCGCCGCGTACGTGGTCGTACTCGCGGTCACGCTCGTGTTGCCCGCGTACCGCACCCTCGACCGTCCCCGCACCGCCCTTGTCGCTACGGGAGAAATGTCCCCGACTCCGTGACCCCGCCTACCGACGCGACCCCATCCGCCACCGCGAGCGTCACCCACCATGTGGCACTGCCGTCCCCCGGCACGGTCAGGGCCGCGCCACGCGCCGCCGCCCCCGAAAGGAACTCGGTCGGGCCGGTGGCGGGTTCGAGGGCGACGTGTGTGTACCCGCCCCAATCGCCCCGATTCAGCCACAGACCGAGGTGCGTACAGACATCGGTAGGGAAGGCGAACCCCACCGCGAAACCGCCCGCCGCGTCGTGCAGTGCCGCCCACCCCGCATCGGGCGCGAGCGGCCCCGCGTAGAGTTTCGTGCTCGCGGCGGCCCCGTCCGCGTTCAGTTGCGCCGCCGCGAGGTCGAGATTGTGCGGGTGCGCCGCCACATAGGGCCACGACGCCCCGGCGGTATACGCGGGCAGGGGCGACTGCCCACCGACGCTGCCGATCTCCACGTCCGCGACCGAGGGGGGCAACACGACGCGGGTTCCCGGTCGCCAGCGCATCAGCGGGTGCAACGCCCAGAGGGCGGGATATGGCTCCTCACTTGTGTTCGTGAGCAGGTAATCGAGGCGCACGGCAGAATCCAGAAGCGACAGTCGCCGCGTGAGGGCAAAGGGGGTACGCCGCAGCAGCACGGCGGTCTCTATCGCCTCGTCGGTCGCATCCACGCCCCACGGCAGGCTCCACGCCTCGCCGTGGTCAGGGAGCGACACCCCCCGGAAGGTGTCGGCCCAGATGGTGGGGACGCACTCGTCCACCCCCACGGCGGGGTGATCGGCGTAGGACATCGCGTAGGTCGGCGCGGGCAGTGTGTCCAGATCATCGGGCCACCAGAGGATTTCGCGCCCCGTGGGGCGATGCACGAGCGAGGCGATCCGCGCCCCATGTTCCGGCAGGACCGTCACGCGCAGGGCGTCGTTTTCGAGCGCGAAGGCCCGCGCCCCCTTCCACGTCGTCTCAATGAGATGCGACACGATTCCCCCCTCCCCGTACCTCGTGAGGGCGGTTTGCGCACCGCCCGCCTTGCCATGCCCGGTGCTTGCCCCGTCGCGTTGTATGCACCGGGGTCGTCCACGGATCGCCCCTACGACCTCGGCAAGCCCCGCTCCATCAGGACACGCGCCGTTTCCAGCAGCGCGTTCGCGCCGGTGGCGAGGTCGGCGGGGGCGGTGTACTCGTCGGGGGCGTGGCTGATGCCGTCGCGGCTCGGCACGAAGAGCATCGCGGCGGGCAGCAGCGGGGCGAGGATGCCCGCGTCGTGACCGGCACCGCTCGGTATGTGGAGCGGTTCGACGCCGACGCGCCCGCACCCGGCGACGAGAGCCTCGATGAGCGCGGGGTGCAGGGGCGTAGGGGGCGTGTGCATCGTGGTGCGGCTCTCGGCGGTCAGCCGCTCCTCGGCGCAGATCGCCATCATGCGCTCGGAGAATGCCGCCTCCATTTCCGCGAGTACCGCCCCATCGAGGGCGCGGAACTCCGCGAAGAAGACGGCCCGCCCCGGCACGATATTCGCCGCGTTCGGCTCCCAACGCATCGTACCCACGGTGCCGACGGCGTTCTCGCCCGCCGCAAGCGCGATCTCTCGCGCCACGAGCGTCGCCCGTGCCGCGCCGATACCCGCATCGCGCCGCACCGAGAAGGGGGTGGTCCCTGCGTGGCGCGGTGCGCCGGTCAGCGTCCACTCGGTACGGGCGATGCCGTAGATGCCGCTCACCACGCCGAGCGGCACGCCCGCCGCCTCCAGCCGTGGCCCCTGCTCGATGTGTGCCTCCAGATACGCCCCGACGCGCCCCCGCCCCGCCGCCACGTCGCCGAGGCGGTCGGTGTCCACGCCGCCCTCGCGCAGCGCGGCCCGCGCCTCCTCCCCCGCCAGAGCGACGAACGTCTCCGTGATCGGTTCCCCAACGAAGGCGCGGCTACCGAAGAACCCAGCCCCGAACCGCGCTCCCTCCTCGTCGGCCCACGCGACCACGGCAAGCGGGAAGGCCGGTGCATCTCCCGCTTCGCGCAGTGTGCGCACCGCTTCAAGGGCGGCAAGCACGCCGAACGCCCCGTCGTAGGTGCCGCCGTCCGGCACGGTGTCTATATGCGAACCGAGAACGAGGGCGGGGCCGCTTCCCACGTCCCACCAGCCCCAGAGATTCGCGGCGGCGTCGCGCTCCACCCGCAAGCCGCCCTCCGCGAACCGCCCCGCCAGCCAATCGAGACCTTTGGCGAAAGCGGGCGTCCACGCCACGCGGCGCAACCCCGTCTCCGTGCGCCCGATGCGATCCAGTGCCGCGAGGTCGTCCATCAGCCGCCACGCCGTGATTTCCACCGTCCGAAACCTCCCACGGAAAAGATGTACCGCAGAGACACAGAAAACAGGGAGGACACAGAGCGAAGAGCCGAGACCACGCAATCAATGTGCGTTTCCCCGCTTTGTCCTCGGTGTTCTCCGTGCCTCTGTGGTGAAATCCCTCCCGACGATCAGCCGAGTTCGCTCTTGGCGCGGCGCAGGTACGCGAGCAGGGCGGCACGCACGACCGGCACGGGATCGCCCACGATGGTGTGGTCGCCCACGGGGCGACGGCTGGTGGGGTACCACCACGCATAGGCGAGGGCGTCCGGCGTGCGCCGGAAGGTGAAGTATGCGCGTTGACCGACGCGCAGGGTCAGGGCGTCCGGGTCATGCGAATCCACCCACGCGGTGCGCGGGGCGGCGTGGTTCAGGTGCGCCGCCACGGCGTCGAACCGCTCCATGAGCGCGATGCGGGCGGCAGCGAAATCGTACTCGTCGGGGTCGGGGGCAAGGTCATATGCGGCGTTCATGCGAGGTTCCTCCGGAATAGGCGCACCGGCAAAGCGAGACGAATCCATATACGGGAACGGGGTGCGCCATGTTTCGCCCATGATACCACCGCTCCCCGGCCCGACCACCGACCAATCGGCGGGGGAGGGGCGGTGCCACAGCGCGATTTCTTCCCGCATCCGTCCCGTTGTTGGAGGGATTTCGGGCAGGTTGCGACCACAGCAGTGTGCAATGGAGGTGTACATGTATCGGGGTAGGTGGAGGGTGGTGCTCTCGGCCCGCCGTGTTGACTGATCGGGGGCAATAAAACGCGGCGGCTGAAGCCTGTTTCCCCACCCCAACCCGAACGCCAGCGACGAACTGCTTGCGGGTTGTCCCGAAGGCGGAGACGGATCGAGGCGGGGCGATTCATCCGCGCCAATTACCCCGGCGTCAGTTCGCTATACCTGTGGGATTGAACGTCTGCATGGCGTCGGTCACGGCGGCTTGTGGCAGCGGTATGGTGACGATATTGTTCGGGAACGACTGCGCGGGCGCGACGTCGCGGAAGAACTCCGGCCTGCGTGCCTCCGCGATGCGCAACAGCACGGCTACCACGGCGGGGTCGAACTGCTGTCCGGCGCACTGCGAGAGTTCCTGCAAGGCCCACGCGAGCGGCTTGCCCCGCGAGTACACGCGGTCGGAGATCATCGAGTCGAGCGCGTCCGCCACGGCGAGGATGCGCCCGCCGATGCTGACCTGCTCCCCCCGCTTGCCTGCCGGGTAGCCGCCGCCGTCCCACCGCTCGTGGTGGTCGCCCACCATCTCGGCGATGGGGATGAACAGCGGTGCGCCCGCGAGGATGCTCCGCCCGATGTCGGCGTGCTCGCGCATCACGGTGAATTCTTCGGCGGTGAGCCGCTCCGGTTTGTGCAAGATCACCTCCGGGATGGCGACCTTGCCCAGATCGTGCAGCAGTGCGGCGGTGTTGATGTGCTGAATGTCCGCCGCCGACCGCTTCATCTCGGTAGCGATGGCGACCGCATACCGCGCCACATTGCGCGAGTGGCCCGACACCTGCGCGTCGCGGGCGTCAATCACCGACGAGAGCGTCTCGATCAGCTCGACGTTGGCCTGCTCCACCTGCACCTTCGCCGCCGCCAGCGTGGCGACTGCCTGCTCATTCTTGCGTGCCGCAATGGAAAGCGTGCCGTACAGCAGCAGCAGCAGCACCGCGAAAATGATCGCTTCGCCAATGCCACGGTCGGTATAGATGGTGGCGACGAATGCGCCGGTCAGGCCGAGCGTGAGTTCGAGCGGCAAGGTCCACACCGATTGTCGCAGCAAAGCCCATAAGGACTGTCCGCTGTGCAGTGCCACCATGGTGCTGACTAAGCCGGTGTTTATGAAATAGTAGATGACCGCGCTGGAAATTATCGCCACAATGTTCAAGGGTGTCGAAATCATGTCGCCCGCTCTGAACGCCCAGTGGAGTAGCGCAGCGCACCCCGCAGCGAGGGTTACATTCGAGATGTTGAACAGGAACTTATCGGGGCGTCGCTGCTGGCGCCGGATGTTCAGAGCGATCATGTTGGTCAGGCCAACGAGTGGTGCGGCGAGTGGTATGAGAACAATCGTCGCCATCCCGACCGCGAAGCCGAGGTTGAACGAACGCTTTTCCCCATGCGTCTCGTATAACCTCACGGGGAGAAGCCCCGTCAGCACCGCGAGTGCGATCAACAGAGGAAGCGCGGACCATGTCCCCGCACGCTGTACGGCAATCAGGCTGAGGCAGGCGGCGAGTCCGCCGCCCGTTACTGTTGCCCACAATACGATTGGTACGAGCCAGACGCGCCAATCACGCGCACGCGGCGGGCAGGCCGGGGGGATAACCGGAATGGCACGTTCCGCAAGCGAGGCCGCACCGGGCAGGGTATGGGCCTGCTGCGTGGCGTTGCGCGTCTGCTTGGCGCGGTACATCGCCCGGTCGGCTTGCCCGATGAGGGTGGATAGGTTCGTGCCGTCGTTCGGTGTGGAGGCGGTGCCGACACTTACGGTGCATCGCACCGTCTCGCCCGACGCCAATACAAAGGAGTGCGCCTCGATTGTCGCCCGCACCCGCTCCGCGAGAGTCACGGCCTCCCGCTCATCCACATCGGGCAGGAAGGCAACGAACTCCTCGCCGCCGAAGCGGGCCACGATGTCGCCGCCCCGCAGCGTCGCGGTGAGGAGCGTCGTGACATCGCGCAGCACGGTGTCCCCCGCGAGATGCCCGTGGCGGTCGTTCACCTGCTTGAAATGATCGAGATCGGCGAAGAGCACCGTTGCGGGCGTGTCATGCCGCACCCCCGCCGCTAGTTCCGCCGTCGCCGCCCGCTCGAAGTAGCGCGAGGTATACAACCCCGTTTTCGCGTCCACGTCCCCCGATCCCATGACACTGGCATGATGGACGAGATGGTGCGCGATCAGCAACGCGGGTAGGAGCAGCCCCACCATCAGCGGCGAGGTGAGCCAGATGCCCGCCGCCACCACGCCGATCAGCGCGGATAATCCGTCCGCCACCGTCGCGGTCGAGCGCAGAGCCGAAACCCGACCGAACGGCACCCTCCCTCCGAGCGCGACCGTGATACCGCTCAGTGTGTACTGTACCGCGAGGAACAGCAGCCCCGCCCCCACGAGCGCGAGCAGATCGAGTACGCTGTGGATGGTACCCGTCATCCCCCATGGGGCGAACGCGGAGACCACATGCGCGGAGAGCACCAGCGGTGCCACGGCGGCGAGCCAGCGGGCGAGGTCATGAACCTCGCGCCGTTCCCGCCAGAGTGCGGACAGGGCGCACAGCGCGACCAGCGGGGCGATGGCGAAGGGCGGAAAGACCACCGCCACCGCCACCGCCACCGCGAGGGCGGGCCGGTACGCCTCATCCTCGACACCGAGCCGCAACCGGGGGAAACGTCGCATCAGTGCGGCGCGGACGATCAACCCCACCGTGAGTACGGGCGCGACAAATGCGACGGGGTCGGTGAGCAGGGAGTACCCGCTCACCGCCACCGCCGCGATCACGAGTGCCGTGACCCACAACCGGCTCACCGATGTGTCATGTCCCATGCGCGATGCCCGCTCTCGTTCGCCGTTTCGATCAGTCCCAAGAGCCGTAATTCCAGTTCACGTTGTCCCACGAACTGTTGTCCCACGAACTGTTATCCCACGAACTGTTATCCCACGAGCTGTTGTCGCCCAGAACGCTGCCGTCGCCGCTGGTGAGCCAGTTGCTCATCACCAGACCGTCGTTCGCGGCCCCGTAGCCGCCCTTCTTGGCGAGGGCGAGGGCGGCGGACGCGCTGATCATCTTCGCGGCCCCAGTCGGGCCGGCGAACGCGACGCCGCTCCTGGTGATGATCGCCTTGACCTGATTCGGCGTCAGCTTCGGGTACTTCTGTAGCAGCAACGCGACCGTTCCCGCCACGATGGGGGCCGCCATCGAGGTGCCGCTGAGGCGGATGTACTTGCCGTCCGTGATGCGGTCGGGGAACTGCCGTGCGATGGCGCAGGTGGTGGAGGCGAGGGTGCTGTAGATTTGTCGGCCCGGTGCCACCACATCCGGCTTGGCGATGCCGTCCTGCGTGGTGCCACGGCTGCTGTAGGCGAGCAGCGTGTCATCGCCCGCCTGCGTCGTTCCCATGCTGTCCACGGCACCTACGGCGATCAGGTACGGGTCGTTTGCGGGGGCGAAGTGCATCTGCGTCGCGGCGAAGCGCGAATCCATGCCGAAGTTGCCCGCCGACACCACCACCGTGACGCCCGCGAACCACAACTGTTCGAGCGCGGCGGAGAGGATGTTCGTCTTGTAGCTCTCCGGGATGGATGTGGTGCAGGAGAGGTTCAGTACGCGAATCTTGTACTTGTCCCGGTTGTCGAATACCCACTCGAGGCCGCGCAGCAGGTCGCTCATGTAGCAGGTGCCGTTGTCCTGCGTGACCTTGACGCCCAGAATCTTCGCTTCGGGGGCGATGCCGACATAGCCGCCGCTCAGGTTGGACCCCGCGATGATCCCCGCGACGTGCGTACCGTGACCGTACTGGTCGTCGGCATTCGTGGCGAGCGGATTCGACTTCACCTGCACGAGCCGTTTGTCGAAATCCGCGTGGTTGGAGAAGCCCGTGTCGAGCACCGCCACGCCGATATCCTTGCCTCTGGCTTCGGGGTTGTCGCCGTCGCCGCCCCACAGGGATGTTGCGCCGACTTCCTGCGGATAGAGCGTCCTGACCGATACGTCCTTGTAGGAGTTACCGGTGCCGAGGACGCGGGCGTCCGGGCTGACGAAGCGCACCCCCGGCTGTCTGGCGAGGGCAACGATGTCGCGCTGCGACAGTTCCACCGTACTCGACTTCGCGGAGCGGAAATCCTCGCGTGACCGCGCCCCGACATTCGCGGCGATCCGTGCGCCGGTGGTTCGGTCGTCGTACCGCTGCACGATCACGCGCACGGTCTTGTCCGGCTGCGTCTTCGCCCCGGCCTGCAAGACGGGGTGCGCGGGCAAGCTCTTGTCAATGGTCGGCGCGTTGCCGCCACGCACCACATTCGGGGCAGCGGGGCGGGCGGGGGCGGGCGGGGCCGCCTCCACCACCGTTGTTTGCGTCGCCGCCGCGCCCAATGCCGCGCTTACCGCCGCCGCAGATAGTCGCAGGAATGTCCGTCTGTACATGTGTTCCCCCAGTTGATCGAGCAGACTGCTGCGAAACCGACACCGTGGATGCGCGTCACGAGAACCACAAGCCGAAACCGTCCCCGGATTCCTTATCCACATCGCTACCCGCGTTACCGCACCCCGGTAGCCCATACGCGGGAGGGTGCTTCCCCTTTCATCTCGCACAGCAGAAGTATTATCTAATATGAACGAGCATTTTTAGCCGCCACTCCGCATTACTCACACGAGAGAACGGTCAGCAATTCGGGATGTGATGCGAAATGCAGTGAATTTGAGTGAAGAAAAGTGAAACTCCCGGAGAGCACAAACGTGGCAGGGTATCAGTGGTCGCTTCAGCGGGGTATGCAGGGTAGTTGGCGGCATCAGTAGCATAGTCGGTAGGGCAGATTTCGACCTGCGCTTTCCGTGGCGGGGTAGGAACTGCGGGCTTCGGCCCACGCCGTCACGAGCAGTCGCCTCGCCAACCATTGCACGACGCGCTTTGGCGGGCGGCTCGGACACGCCGACGTGGGTGTTACCCTCGCGGTGTACGCGCACCTCGCACCGGATGCACAGCATAAAGGCTGCAAGTGCGGTTGGTGGCCTGCTGTTCGGTGAACCGGAGGGGATGAAAAAGCGGCGGTGAAACAACGGTGAAACAAAACGCCCCGGCGGTGCTTTCACCAGCCGGGGCGTTGTCGTTTTTCCTCACAGTGACAGGGGGAATGTGGTACGCCCGGGGGGACTCGAACCTCCGGCCTTTTGGTCCGCAACCAAACGCTCTATCCACTGAGCTACGGGCGCATACCGCAAGAGAGAGTATGCACCGCACCCCCCGTATTGTCAAGCAGGTGTATGGGTTCAGGACGTTGCGGACAGGTGGTGAGCGAGAATCGCGGCGGGAGGGCAGGCACGAAGCGGAGCCTACTGCGTCTCCGCGACCTCCGCCTCGGCGGCGATGTAGCCGAAGGCGAACTGCGCGATACCGGGGGGTGTGGCGTCGAGGATGCGGCGGAAAATAGCCCCGGCCTCCGCACGCCGCCCGCCGTACAGGTGCCAGTTGCCCACGCCGTACCCGGCGGTGGCGTCCTGCAACGCCGCGTCCATGCCGCTCTCGCCCTCCTTGAAATCGAGCACCGCCTCCGGTGCCAGCACCCCGGCATAGAGCAGACAGAGGCGGTAATACGGCACGTTCTCCGCCACCTGCATGTCCGGGTGGATCGGTGCAAGCACGCGGTCGGCCCCCGCCACATCGCCCGCACGGCGCGACGCCATGTAGTGCCAGTGCGTCACGGCGACGAGCGGATCGTCGTCGGGCGCGAACGGGGTGCAAGCCGCGTACGCCGCCGCCGCTTCCGCAAAACCCCGCGAGAGGTAGCGGGCGAGGCCGAGGTGGTACCAGATCGAGAATTGCAGCGTGGTCGTCGTCGGCGTGCCTTTCGCGGCCCCCGCCGGGAGTTCCGGCTGCGGCGGCTGCCCTTCCACGAGCCGCGTCGCCCCTTCGAGGTCGGCGATGGCGCGGTCGAACCGACGCACGCTCAGGTGGCGATGGCCCCGATAGCGCGGGAAACGCGGGTCTTCGGGATGCTTCGTCATCCCCTCCCCGAACAGGGTGATCGCCTCGCGCATCCGCCCCAGATATCCCGCCCGTTGCCCCAGAAGCAGGATCGCCTCGGCGTCGTCGGGGTGTGCGTCGTAGCCCGCCCGCGCCTCGGCATACTGCCCCTCTAACCGCCCCCGCGCCTCGTCGGCGAACTCCGGCGTGCGCAGCGGCGCACCGAGCAGCGAGGTTGCCTCCACGTTGTCCGTCGCCATGTGCCGTCTCCTCGTGATCGTCCGACCGAATGCAACCCATCCGAGGGGCGGTGTGCGCACCGCCCGCCCCCGTCAGGCACGATACCAGAAGGAGAACACGGAGGCACGGGAGGGCGGGCAATGCCCGAACCGTCCCCCCCTGTGCAACCGCGACCGCAACCCCACGACGAACAATGCTCGCTTGCCGCTACCGGCGCACCGGGACCGGGTTCGGCGTCGCGTTCGGCGTCGCGTTCGCCGGTGCCAACTGCGGAGAAGGCGAACGCGGCAACGGGGCCGGGGCCGGGGCGGCGGGCGTTGCCGGGGCGGGCGGCGTCGCCAAGGCGGGTGGGCGCGTCGGGGGGCGCGGTGCGATCTCCCCGTAGGTGTACGCATCCGCGAGCGTGGCGAGCGGCTTTCCCGGCACACCGACCGAGACCGCCACCGCCCCCACCGGGCGGGGCGGCACCACGGCGGTGAGGCTCATGCCGTCGCCCGCGACAACTATGTCCGTCGCTGCAATGCCACCGAAACGCACGGTGGGGAGGCTACCCGCGCCGCCGAAACGGCTCCCCGTAATCGTCACCCGGTTCCCCCCCGCAACCGGGCCGATGCCGGGGCCAACGCTCGTGATCGTCGGCGGCAAGGCGGTGTAGCGGGCGGTGTACGTGCGCACATCGCGCTCCCCCCCCACCCCGACGACCACGGTGTGCTGCGGCGTGCCGCCATCCGACCACGCGGCGAATGTGTAGTCCTGATTCGAGGGGGCATCTATCGTGCGCTGCGCGCCCACGATCATCATCACCTGAAACGGCGTCATCTGCGAGATACTACCGTAAGTGACAGGCAACCCCGGCGGGTCGGTGGTGAGCGTGATCGCCACCTTGCGCGGCTGCATAGTCACCGACTTCGTGCTCGTGAGGCCGAAGGAGTCGCGGGCGGTGAGGGTGATCTCGGTGTACGACTCGTCCTCGTGCTGCGCGGGGGTGAAGCTCCCCCCGGTCACGCCCTCGCGTTGCAGCACGAAATGCTTGTGGCATATGCCGCCCTGACAGTGGTGGAGGAGTACGTCCCAGCGGAGGTTCGTAGCGGGGATCGGCGTGACACCGTCGCCCTCGGTGGCGGAACCGCTGAAGCTCACGTCGTAGTTCGCTCCCGTGTCGCTGCCGATCTGGTAAGTGTCCGTCGCGGCGGGCGAGGCGATAGTCACGACGGGCGCGGCCCCGACCGTGATCGTCTTCTGCGCCGTTCCCCGATTGTTCGCCGAATCGGTTACGGTGAGAACCGCCGTGAACGTCCCCTGTGCGGCGTAGATGTGCGTCGGGTTCGCCTCCGTGACGGGCGGGGAGCCGTCGCCGAAGTCCCAGAGATAGGTGAGGTTGCCACCGATCCGGCTCGCCGAACCCGCGCTCGAAAACGCCACCGTCAGCGGCGGCGGTGCGCCCCGGTCGGGTGTCGCGGCGGCTTGCGCGATTGGCTCCACAAGGCGGTAGGCGATGCGTCGCACCGCGCCGCCGTAGATGGAGATGTAGTACATGTCCTCGTCCGGCCCCATGAGGAATTGCACCGGCCCCATGCCGTCCGTGGAGAAGTCGTCCGGGCCACCGGCGAGGGTGTTGTCGCTCGTCACGGTGAGCGTGCGGATCGCCGAGACGCTGTAGTCGCCGTAGAAGTACGCCCCGCGATACTTCGCCGGGAAGCGGGTGCCGGTGTAGAACGCCCCGCCGATGGACGACGCGGCGAAGCCGTTGTGATTCCACGAGAGCAGGCCGAAGCGCACCGACGCCGGATCGGTGACGGCCTGACACGGCGGCTGATAGTAGTAGCCGCCCTGCACGTAGTTCCCCTCGTAGCAGGGCCAGCCGAAGTTGGCACCGGGGCGACCCACGTTCACCTCTTCCCACGATCCCCAGCCGACATCGCCGATGAACGGCGTGCTCGTCCCCGGCTTGAGCGTGAACCGGAAGGGGTTGCGCAACCCGTAGGCCCAGACCTTCGAGCGGTTCGCGTCCGGGTTTCCGTCCCAGAAGGGATTGTCCGACAGCCCCTTGCCGTCGGTGGTGATGCGCAGGATTTTCCCCGCGAGGCTGTCCAAATCTTGCGCCCGGAAGGCGTTCGCGTCCACGAAGTTGTACTCCGCCCCGTCGCCCACGCTCACGAACAGCGTGCCGTCCGGGGCGAACACGACGGTGCCGATGGAGTGCGACGGCGACTCCGATGGCAGGCAGTCGGTACCGGGGGCGAAGTCGTTGCAGGAGCCGGTCATCGGCGTCCCCGGCGGCTTGCCGTGGGGTGGCCCGCCGGCGAGGGTACCGACCGTGGTGCCGAGCAGCACCCGCTCGGTGGCGGGGTCGGCGCGGTCGGCGGCGATGCCCGTACCCAGCGTGTAGCGGGCGAGGCGAGCCGTCTTGAATCCGTCGTAGGCGGTCGCGTCGTTCTCGTAGGTGAACAGGAGGTAGAGATAGCGGTTTGTGGCGAAATCGGGATCGAGCGCGATGCCGAGGAGGCCGTGGTCTATGAAATCGTTCACATGACCGTAGGGGGTGGCGTCGCGCCCGCTGATGTCTATCAGGGGGGTTGCAAGCAGGGCACCGTTCTTCACGACGCGCACGCGACCGGCCTTCTCGGTCACGAAGATGCGACCGTCCGGCACGAAGACCATGGCGGTCGGCGTGTCCAGCCCCGACACCACCGGCTCGTTGACGAAGTTCGCGGGCATCCCGTCCGCAGTCGGGCCGCGCACGGCACTAAGTAGGTAGGCAAGAAGAGTTGGACAGGATATGCTGACCTCACCGCGAAAGGAGGCCAGCGATGGAACTGGTGCTAACGGGCGACGAACGTGCTGCTCTTGTCGCTGCCGCTGCCCGCGAGAC
>JAABUN010002543.1_pt1 | contig 31944 bp, 26 predicted proteins | sample 5559311 | NCBI WGS metagenome assembly JAABUN01 (sample SAMN10711877, study PRJNA513370) | rock metagenome | isolation source: Antarctica rocks | place: Antarctica: Victoria Land, Siegfried Peak sud | reverse complement strand
CGCCCGCGCCACGCTCCAAGGTGCCAACATCCACAGGTGGTTGCGAAAACTCAAACCCGCGCCCAACACCGACCCACCGTTTCACTACAGAAAAAACAAATCCTTATGAAGACAGACTCTTACATTGGAGCCATCAATGGCATAAAGAGCTGTAAAACGGTGAACAGACTTGGAATTGATAAAGCGCAAAGCTTCAAAAACTCCTTTTTCGTGCAGTAAAGCCCTGAATTGGGCACTATCGGCTCGGCAGGTAATGGAAGGCATGGAGGCGCTTATCGCTTTTTGCTGAGAGGAAAGGAAATTTTCGCTCTTTCTGGCAATGGTTGGATGTATTGACACACTTTACCACTCTTGAGATTTTTGGGGCAATCTCCAAATCAAAGGCCAGCAAAAAGCTCGAAAATAGTCGGCGTTGCTGCTAAACCGCGGTAGATCTGCGCGGTTTGAGCGGCTGTTTGCTGCCAGCCGGAAGCTGTAGTTTTGAAGAGGATTGTGACGTTTTGAGTGACTTTGGGAATGCTGAAATTATTTGCGGCAACATTATGGAGGTATCGGGGCACCGGCGGGATGCGTCGCAGACAGGCAGGTAAAATAAAGGGCCAAGGTTGGTTGTCATGTCATTTCTACGATTTCTTCCTCTTTCCGCGCGAGCTTCTTTGCGTCAGCGAATTTTGAAGCGCTTAGAGGCGGTGGACGTGGTGCGCTGGACGTTTGACGGCGACGGCGTCGCGACGCTGCACAACACCGATTTTCTGCGCGAACCCGACTTCGAACACGCCTATCAGTTGGGTTTTGCTACCGGTTCGTGGGGTGTCAGCCAGCCGCGGTTTCGGGTTTATACCGCATGCTGGGCGGCGCTGCAAGCGCGCGGCGTGCCAGGTGATTACGTCGAATGCGGCGTCAATCGCGGCGGCATGGCGCGCGCGCAAATGGAACTCCTCGATTTTAAAAATAGCAGCAAAAAATACTGGCTGGTCGATACCTACGAAGGCTTTCCCGAAGCCCAAAAACACCTGGTGTCCGCCGTGATGCCAGTTGACACTTACGGCGAATGTTACGATGATGTCGTCAAAACTTTCGCGCCTTTTGCCAATGCCCGCATCGTGCGCGGCATGGTGCCCGAGATTTTGCCCATGGTTGAAGCGCAAAGCATCTGCTACCTCTCCCTGGATATGAATAGTGCCGAACCGGAAATCGCCGCTCTAAGCTATTTCTGGCCGCGACTTTCGCCGGGCGCTCTGGTCGTGATGGATGATTACGCTTTTATCGGTTATAACCGGCAAAAGCGGGCGCTCGATGATTTTGCCCGCCAGCACAAGGTTTCGATTTTGGGTCTGGCGACCGGGCAAGGCATCATCGTCAAAAGTTAGCCTCCACCCGTCATGTCTTTTACCCCAAGCCAGCAAGTCGCGATTTCGCAAGTCGCGATTTCGGTTGTCATCCCGACCTATAATCGCGGCGCGGCGATTCGCCAAACCCTCGACAGCGCGCTACAACAGGACTTGCCGCCGGATGAAGTCGAAATTCTGGTCATTGACGACGGCTCAACTGACGGCACTTTCGCTTTTCTGCAAGAAAATTATGGGAATCACCCGCGCGTGCGCTTGTTCTCCATCGCCAACGGCGGCGTTGCCAGGGCGCGCAACTTTGGTTTGGAAAAAGCGTGCGGCGAATTCATCGCTTTTTTAGATCACGACGATGTGTGGCTGCCGGAAAAATTGCGCGTGCAACGGGACGTGTTGCACGCGCGGCCCGAGGCGGGCGTGGTGTATTGCCTGTGGCGCGAAGTGGACGAGAACGGATGCGACGTCGATAAAACCGCCCTGTTAAAAAGAGCGCGTTCGGGAAAAATGCCCGACGGAAAGGTTTTTCCGCAAATTTTATATGGAAACTTTGTTATTTCGATGACGCTGCCGCTGATTCGCACTTCACTTCTCAAGAAAATAGATGGTTTTGATCCAAAAACTGTTCCATCAGACGATTGGGATTTATGGATTCGCCTGGCGAGGATTACTCATTTTGCTTATCTGCCAAAACCATTGGTCCACTATGTTTTTCACTCCAATCAACAACACAGTGATCTTGAAGTCGCCTTTAAATCGAGTTTAGCGATCATTGCCAAACACCCGGTAAAATTCCGTGATTATCCTCATTTATGGGGCAATCAAAAAATGTTCAAAAGGTTCTCTAAAGAAGAGATCGCTTATCAGGTGGCAAAAAAAACGTTAGTTGATGGGAATTTTTTTAAAATTGTTTCTTTGTTTATACAAGCCTTGTTGCAACGCCCCGACAAAGCAATACACAAACGTTGGGCTTATTTGTTTCTGCGCGCCTTGAAAGGTAACACTCAGCCTTACTAATTCTCTTTGCCATGGCTGTGCCTGTCCCCCTTATATCCGTCGTTATCCCGACTTTTAACCGCGGTAGCGCGATTCAATCGACCCTCGACAGCGTGTTGCAACAGAACCTACCAGCTGATGAAATTGAAATTTTAGTGGTGAATGATGGTTCGACCGATGATACCGCAAAGTTTTTGCAAAGCCGTTACACAGCACACGCGCAAATCCAATTGTTTGATTTGAAAAATGGCGGCGTTGCTAACGCGCGCAATTTTGGACTGGAGAAAGCGCGCGGCGAGTTCATCGCATTTCTTGATCACGACGATTTATGGTTGCCCGCCAAGTTGCAGCGGCAATTGGAAACCGCGCGCCAGCATCCCGAAGCGGCGGTAATTTATTCGTTGTGGCGAGATGTGGACGAAGCTGGAATCCCGCTTCCCGATGAGCATTGGAATACCCATTTTCGCCATTGGACGGCTCGCACCGGCCACGTTTACGATTGGGTTTGCTCGATGCCGTGCCCGATTGTCTCAATGAGCGTTCCGCTGTTAAAAACGCAGGTTTTGCGCGAAATCGGCGGTTTTGAAGCGACAACGGTGCCGTGTGACGATTGGGATTTGTGGCTGCGTTTGGCTCGGCACCACACTTTTCAAGTGGTGCCCGAAATTCTGGTGCATTACGTTCACCACGGCCAGCAACAATCATCGAATTTGGCGGCGATTCACGCCGGGATGCGCCGCACTCTGGCGCGCCAATGGCCCTTTGTTTTGCGCCACCCGCAGCGGTGGTGGTTCGTGTGGAGTTTTCACCGGTTTCTGGCGACAGCTTCCGTTTATGATCGGGCCAAAGCCGCGCTTTTTGGTCGGCGGCAGAAGGAAGTCGCGGTTTTGATTTTTCGGGTCGCGCTGAGTTCGCCGCTCTCGCTCTTCTCGCCGCAGTGGCTGTATTTGATTCGCCGCTGGATCACCCGCAATTTCGAGAGTTACTAACCGTTTGTTCGGGTTTTAGCGGAGAACTGCTGGCGCCAGCGGCGCAGTCGGTTTCTTACTCGGGCCAGAAAGTAGTCCCGTTCGATTTGAAGCGCGCCTTGGAGCCGCTGCTGGCGGTTCAAGTTGAGCGCACCTCGCATCAGCGGTTTGGACGGGCCTTGGAAATGAATCGAGTAAAAACGAATCCAGCGCCGGGTTTCCAGATGGAACGCGTGGGGCAAACCACCTTCCCAGCGAATCACCTTGCGCCTGAATTTCATTTGATAGCCGTCCGCGCAATGAATACTGTGATCGTAGGCGATGCCATCGCGAATCGCGGTTAAATCGGCAAATAAAGGCGAGTCGACGGGGAATTGTTGGCGGAAATCGTGAAAAATTGTCATGTCGCTGACTCCACCCCCCAAACCTTGCGCTTGAGAATCGGCAAACCATGCCGTCCATTTTTCCAGATTATCGGAATAAGACTTGGTGATATGGTCGCAAAACGCTGCGAGCAAGGCTGGCGAGTTGATAAAGCCATTGAGTGGCCCGGTCTGCGCGAGATGCGTCAGGTCACATTCGGAAAAACGCTCGGCGTCGCGGGAGATGTCGGTGAAAAGCAAAACGTCGGAATCGATGGCGAAACAACGCGAGATGCCGCTGATTTGCAAAAACGAGGACAGCATGAACCAACGTTGAAAACAAAACAGTTCAAAATGGCGCGCATGAGCGCTCAAATGGCGGTAAACCCGTGCAAAATGTGCGGCGCCCTGGAAGATTTCGTCGTCATTAACCAAAGTCACACCATCGAACCCCCCGGCTTTTTGCCCCCCGATCACGAAAATCGGCGAATCTGGATTGGAACGTCTGGCCTGAAGCAGAGCATATTCGAGATACGGCCCCCAACCTTGGTGTATAAAAACAATGGGAATGGACATGGAAAACGTTGATTGTGACTAAAACGGGTAAGAGAATTTTACAACCAACTTCTGCCGCGTCCTCCGTATAAAAAAGTGTCTCCGCTCTTCACCATCATCATCCCCACTTTCAATCCCGGCGAAAAGCTGGCGTTGTCGCTCGAATCGGTGCGTAAGCAAAGATTTGCTGCACAGGAAATCTGGGTGATGGATGGCGCTTCCACCGATGGCACCGCGCAGTGGTTGGAACAAAACGCGGCGGCGTCGGGATTTCACTGGTGCAGCGAATCCGACAGCGGCGTTTATGAGGCGATGAACAAAGGGATCGCGCGCGCCCAAGGCGAATTTCTCTATTTTCTGGGTGCGGGTGATGAGATGCGTCCCGGCGCGCTGGCAGAAATCGCCGCGAAAATGTCGTCACGCGGCGAGAAATTGCGTTTCGTTTACGGCGATATGGCTTTGCCCACAGGCGAGATTTATGACGGTCCGTTTACCAAATCCAAGCTGCGAACCGAAAATATCGGCCACCAGGCGATTTTTTATGAGCGCGGTATCTTCGATTTGCTGGGCGGATTCGATTTGCGCTACCCGGTCTTTGCCGATCACGTTTTCAATATGCGCTGCTTTGGCGATGCGCGCATCACGCCGTTTTATGTGCCGTGCGTCGTTGCAGACTACGAGAGTGGCGGTCTGAGCTGCTTTGGCGATGCGGCCTACCTGCGCGACCGCTTGAAAAATGTGCGCCAATATCTGGGCCTGCGCCAATGGCTTCTCGCGCTCTGCGCCAGAGTGATGCCGTCCTTTTTCAAGGAATGGCTGCGGCTGCGAGGTCGCCAGACGCAAAAACACCCGGCTTCGCCTTAACCCTTAATTTCCTTCTATGACCCGACCCCAAATCTCGATTTCCATCGTGTCCTACAACACGCGCGAGTTATTACGTGCCTGTCTGGGTTCTCTCGAAGCGCGGCGCGGCGAAATCGAATTCGAGATATTCGTCATCGATAACGGCTCGCGCGACGGTTCGCTGGAAACGGTGCGCGCCGAGTTTCCGGGTGTGGAAATCATCGAAGCGGGCGGCAACATCGGTTACGGGCGCGCCAATAACCTCGCTTTACAGCGCGCGACTGGCGATTATTTCTGGATTTTGAATTCCGACACCGAAGTTTGGGCGGGCACGATGGCGCGCATGGTCGAGTTTTTGGAGCAACATCCCCAATGCGGCGCGGTCGCTTCGCGCCTGGTTTTGCCCGATGGCACCACGCAGGCTTCGTGCGCGCGCGACCCGAATCTGCTCGATTACGTGTGGGAACAGACCTATTTCGCGCATTTGCCGCTTTTGGGAAAGTTTTGCGGCGGCTATACCTACGGCGGCGATTTTTACGAGCGCAGCCAGCCTATCGCGCAGGCGGCGGGCGCGGCGATTTTGTGCCGGATGGACGCTTTGCGCGCCATCGGCGGCTTCGACGCGCGCTATTTCATGTATTTCGAGGACACCGATCTATGCGTTCGGCTACGCCAGGCGGGTTGGAAGCTGTTTTATCTGCACGACGCGCCGATTTTGCATCATCTCGGCGGCTCCAGCGAGGGCGACTTTCGAGTGCGCGCGCGGATGATCTCGGCGCTCAATGCGTCGCGCTACCTTTATTTCAAAACTCATCACAGCGCGTTGCAAGCCGAGATTTTACGCTGGATCTGCATTTTCGGCGCGCTGCTGCGGATTTTTGCCTGGAGCGCGCAACTGGTGCGGACGCGCGACCTAAAAAAGTGGCAAAAAGTGCGGCTTTTCGGGCGCGTTTTGAAAAATACCCTCGCCATTACGCCCGCCCGCGCCACGCGCGGATTTTAAGGCTTGCCGAGCGCGCGACGGTAACTTTCCAGTGTCGCGCGCGCCTGATTTTGGGTTGTAAAACGGGTCGCCCAGGTTGTTCCGCGCGCGCGCAAATCGGTTCGCAAAGTTTCGTCTTCGAGCAATTTTTGCAGGCCGGCAGCGATAGCTTCAACGCGATAAGGATCGACCAAAAGCGCCGCGTCGCCCGCGATTTCGGGCAGCGAACTGCGATTCGAAGTCAAAACCGGACAATGCGCCGCCATCGCTTCGATGACGGGCAAACCGAAACCTTCATACAGGCTTGGATACGCGAAAACCGTCGCGCCCGCGTAGAGAACCGGCAGTTCCTCGTCCAAAACGTAGCCGGTAAAGCGAATTTTGGGATGTTGGGCCGCTAAATGGGCATCACTGCCCCAGCCCGGTTTGCCGGTTATCACCAGTTGAAACGGGAAATTGGCGCGTGTATTTTGCAGCTTTTGAAACGCCGCAATCAGGCGCGGCACGTTTTTGCGCGGCTGCAAAACGCCGACGCTGAGAACGTAAGGCGCCTCGCCCAAACCATATTTGTGGCGCAAATTTTCGATTTGCGCGTCCGAAACCGGCGCGAAAAAGCGCGCATCGACGGCGTTGGGCGTGATGTCGATTTTTTCGTCTGAAACGCGCAAAGTCCGCGCGATGCCGCGTTTGGAAGCGTCCGAAACCGTGAGAATCCGCCGCGCGAGTCGCGCCGAAAGCGGCATCAAAAGGTTCATGATGGCGCGATCTTGCGCCGGAAACGTGCGCGGCAAAACGCGCCACACCACATCGTGAATCGTGGTCACGAACGGGCAGGGCAAGGCGCCGGGCGCGAGATATTGAACGTGAACCAAGTCTGGTTTTTGCTGCCACGCCCATTTCGGCAGCGCATAAAGCGTCCACAGCCGCGAGTTTTTGGCCGCAATGACGTGAGTTTGGAAGCCGTCGCCGCTGGGCAGGAAATTGTGCGTGTCGGGAGCGTCGAGCAAGATGTCGAAGGCGAACTCGCCGCGCCACTCCGCTGCGATTTGACTCAGACCGTGAAGCAAATTGAGCGTGTAGGTGCGGTCGCCGGTTTTGGCGCCCAGAATCGTGCGCGCGTCGATGGCGATGCGTCGCGGCGGCTTGACACTTGGTGGAACTGGCATAGCGCGAAGTTTGGCACCGCGCCCGCTAAAGAGAAGTCCAGAGATGAGTTTTTAACTTCATTTGCTGCGTCTGATGCCGTTTTTTCTATTCCACCTGAGAGGTTTTTCGTGCTTCGTTTTTTACCGTCTCTCGCGCTGTTTTGCGCCTTGACAATTCCCGCCCGCGCTCAGGTCGGCCCGCAGCCGCCGCCCATTCCTGTCCCCACGCCAGTTGCAACCCCGCTTCCCGGCGCCACGCCCAACCCGCAAGACCCGCGCAAAGGCGACACGCCCGGCGCGCCCCAACCCGTTGCGGGCGCGACGCCAACTCCAAACGCGACGCCAACCGCCTCGCCGACGCCCGCGCCGCCCAAAACCATCGAGGAAATCACCAAGGGATACGACAAAACCGAAGGAATTTTCACGCTTTATCGCAAGTTGGAGAAAAACGAGCAAAAAATCCTCGCCGAAGTCAAAAGTTCGCAGATCGGGCCGCTTTTTCTGCTCCAATCGACTTATGCGACCGGAAATGCGGGCCGCATCACGGCGGGCCGTCCGGCGCGCGATCTGGTGTGGCGCTTTGAAAAGACGCCCGATGATCGCTTGATTTTAAGCGTTCCTAACCTGTGGTATCGCGCGTCCGACCCGAATTTGAAACAGGCCGTTGAGCGCGATTTCCCCGACGCGTTTCTGGCTGGCTTCCCGATTCTGGCGCGCTCCGAGGCGCGAAAAACCGTGCTGATCGACTTTTCCAAACTCTTCGACGGCACCGTCACCGAGCTTTCCAGCGCGCTGCAAATCGATGGGCCGCTGCGCGCTCTGAGCAACTCCTACGCGCTCGATGGCGACCTCTCATTTTATGAAAGCGTGAAGAATTTTCCCACCAATTTAGTGGTCGAGGCGCGCTACAACTTCAAACGCGTTGGGCCACCCGCGCCCGGCGGCGCACCCAGCGCGCAGGCCGATTCGCGCGCGCTCGCGGTGCGCGTCACCTACAACCTTTACGCGCTGCCGCAGGGCGGTTATCAGCCAAGACTCGCCGATCCGCGCGTCGGATTTTTCATCAACGGCCAACTTTCGGCGGGCCGCACCGGTTTCGAGAGCTTCGACGACGATGCCGCCTCCGACCCGCGCGTGGTCTACATCAACCGCTGGAATCTGCAGAAAAAAGAGCCGACCGCGCCCGTTTCCGAGCCAATTAAACCGATTGTCTTCACTCTCGATCCCTCGATTCCGCTCGTTTATCGCGCGCCGGTGCGCGAAGGCATTTTGAGTTGGAATCGCGCTTTCGAACCGCTCGGTTTCAAAAACGCCGTCGTGGTCAAAGACGCGCCGCTCAACGACTGGGACACCGCCGATATGCGTTTCAACACGATTCGCTGGGTCGCCTCGCCGCCATCGGGGAGCGGCGCTTATGCGGTCGCCCTTTTGCGCGAAAATCCGCTGACGGGCGAAATTATCAATGCGGGCATCAACGTGAATTCCAATTTCGTGCGCGTGGCGTATCAGGAAAAACAGGAAGTCATCAACCCGCTCGATGACGTGCGAAAAAGCGCGTTGGAATACGGCGCCGCGTGCGAGTTGGACGAAAAATGGCTGGAAAACGCGCGCCTCGGACTCGAAACCGCCCAAGTGCGCGGCCCCTTGCTCGACAACAAAACTTATGTCGCGCAACTTTTGCGCGGCATCGTGGCGCACGAAATGGGGCATATCCTGGGACTGCGTCACAACTTCGTCGCCTCGACCGCTTTTACGCCCGCGCAACTTGTAAACCCGGCATTTGTGCGCGCCAATGGCGTCAGCGCCAGCGTGATGGATTACGTCGGCTACAACGCTTTTGGCCTCAAATCCGGCGCGCCGCTTTTCAATTCCGGGCCGGGAAAATACGACAAATGGGCGATTTCCTACGGTTACAAAACCCTGGATGCCAAATCGCCCAAAGCAGAAAAACCGCTTTTGAAATCGATCACGGCGCGCACCAACGAGCCGGGTTTGGCCTTTCAAAGCGACGAACTCGCCGACGATTACGACCCCACCATCGCGCGCTACGATTTGTCGAGCGACCCGCTCGCCTACGCCGAGCGCTCCTTCGAGGAAACCGCGCAACTGCTCCGCACTTTGGGGCAACGCAAACCGAAAACCGGCGAAACCTACGCCACTTTCACGCGGCGACTGCGCGGCCTGATTCGCGCCAATGGCGGCGACGCGGCGATTGCGGCGCGTTTCGTCGGCGGCGCGATCAGTCGGCGCGTGGTGCGCGGCGACAAGGGCGAAAAACAGCCGTTTGCACCCGTTCCGCTCGCCCAGCAGCGCCGCGCTTTGCAAATTCTCAATCGCCGCATCTTCGCGCCGAACGCACTGGCGATTCCCGCTTCTTACCTGACCAAAACCCAGGCCGATCCGTATGATTTCGACGATCCCGCCGCCGACGCCGCGTTTCCGATTCGGGAAGACATTTTGCGCGTCAAAAGCGGAATTTTGGCGTCGATTTTCGCGCCGGATCGCCTTACGCGCATCGCTAACACGACCTGGAAATTCCCCTCGCAAACGCTGGGCTTTCCCGAACTGTTTTCCAGCGTGCGAGGCGGCGTGTGGGGACGCATCGGCGCGCAAACGCGCTTTGGAGCCGCGCAACGCGACCTGGCCCGCGCTCATCTGCGGATTTTGACCAACCTTTCGACCGAAAAAGCGCCCGCGCCTGCCGATGCCAAACTCGTCGCGTTCTCGGAACTCAAAACCCTCAAAGCCGCTCTGCTTGGCCCACGCAAAACCTCGCCCGACGCGCTGACGCGCCTCTTTTTCGCCGACACTTTGCGCCGCATCGACGCGGCGCTGGTGAAAAAACCGGAGTAGAATAGAGGCAGAATGGAAAGCCAGAAGAATCACCGAGGGATTCTTCTGGTCTTTTCTTTTTAAGGCGATTTTTGGCATTTTCAGTGTTTGGGCTTCCCAGCTAAGGGTGTGCAACAGCGTATTGCAGAGGTTTTAAATGCGAATTGCGATTACAGGCGGAACGGGATTTGTCGGGCGCCATCTGGCGCGGGCTTTGGTGCGCGAAGGGCACGAAATTGTGCTTATCGCGCGCGGCGTCGATGAGCGCGACTCCGATATTCGCGGCCTTTCTCAAACGACTTTCGCGCCGATTGGCACTGCGTCGGTGGAAACGCTCGCTCAGGCCATGAGCGGCTGTGATGCGGTCGCTCACTGCGCCGGAATCAACCGGGCTTTGGGCGAGCAGACTTACGCGCGTGTTCACGTTCAGGGCACGCGTAACGTGGTGGACGCGGCGCGGCGCGGCGGTGTGCAAAAAGTGCTGCTGCTCAGCTTTTTGCGCGCCCGGCCCGATTGCAAATCGCCTTACCACGAGTCGAAATGGGCCGCCGAAGAGATCGTGCGCGCCTCCGGGTTGGATTTCACCATCATCAAGGCGGGCATGATTTACGGCAAAGGCGATCATATGCTCGATCACCTCAGCCATACGCTGCACAGCGTGCCGTTATTTGCGACGGTGGGCTTCAAAGAAAAGCCGATTCGACCCGTTGCTGTCGAGGATGTGATTCGAATTTTGCAAGCCGCGCTGCTCGATGGTCGGCTCTCGCGCCAAACCGTTGCCGTTGTTGGCCCACAGCAAATGCTACTCAGCGACGCGGTGAAACAGGTCGCCCGCATTACCGGCAAACGCGTGCTGGTTTTCCCCTCGCCCGTTCTTTTGCATCGCGTTTTGGCCTGGTTTTTCGAACGCACCATGACCGTGCCGCTCATCTCCTCGGCTCAGGTTTTCATGCTTTCTGAAACCATGACCCTGGCTTTGCCCGCGTGTGATGCGCTTCCCCATGATTTGATGCCCCAGACCCGCTTCGAGGCCGCGCGCATTCGAGAACGCCTCCCTGCGGCTCAGGGCTTTGGCCCCCGCGATTTGCTGTGCGCCGCTCGTTTGTCGCGCCGTTAACCCGAAAAAGAGACGATTCCATGTTCCTCGACACCATTCACGGCACCATCGACCGCCGCATTCTGCTCAATTACCGTTTTGATGCTGGCGCGCTGCAAAAGGTGCTGCCACCGCCGTTTCGCCCGAAACTCTATCGCGGGCACGGCATCGGCGGCGTGTGCATGATTCGCTTCAAGGCGCTGCGGCCCCGCCTCGCGCCGGCGTGGTTGGGAATGGGTTCGGAAAACGCTGCCCACCGTTTCGCGGTCGAGTGGGAGCAGGACGGAGAATCGAAAGAAGGCGTTTTCATCCCGCGCCGCGACACCAATTCCTGGTTCAATAAGCAACTTGGCGGGCGCGTTTTTCCCGGCATCTTTCAGCGCAGCCGTTTCGAGGGCGAGGAAACCGCTGACTCCATCGCGTTGCAAGTCGTGCGCGCCGATGGCACCGCCGAGATTTCTTTTGCAGGTCACATCGCTGGCGCCCTGCCCGCGAGCAGTTTGTTTCCCTCCCCCGAAGCAGCGGCGGGCTTTTTCTCCCTCGGCGCGACGGGCTATTCGGCAACCCGCGTTGAAGGCCATTATCACGGCATGGATCTCCATTCGCAAAATTGGTCGGTCACGCCGCTCGCAATTGACGTAGCGCAGTCGTGTTTTTTCGATGACGCCGCGCGTTTTCCGCCCGGCACCGCCGAATTAGATTGCGCGCTGTTGATGCGCGGTATTCAGCACCAATGGCGCAGCCAGCCCGACATCTACTTTTCGCCGCAAACCGGGCAACTCAGCACACATCGAATCCGCACCCGCCAGAACTGAGAAAAGTTCCCTTTCCAACGGGTTCTTCCAACCGGTTCTGGTTCGCAAATCGCATAAAGCTCGCGCCAAACGGGATTTCTCTCTGTTTCCAAGGAGCAACTATGGACACCTCACAAATCAAAGAACACATGGAAGTCGTCGGGTCGGACGGCGCGCACGTCGGCATCGTCGATCATCTCGATGGCGAGCGCCTCAAACTCACGCACCACGACTCGAAAGCGCAGGGCAAACACCACTTTTTGCCGCTTTCGCTGATTAGCAAAGTCGATGAGTTCGTCACGCTTTCGTTGAGCGCGAGCGAAGCGATGGCGCAGTGGGAAACCGAGCAAAGCTGAGTTTTCATCGCTCATCAGTCAAAACGGCGCACAACTCCCAAGTTGCGCGCCGTTTGTCGTTTTAAACTACGCCCCATGCCCGCCCTGCCTTTCCATTCGCTCTACAAACACGGTTTCCTGCGCGTCGCCGTCGGCGTGCCCGACGTGCGCGTCGCCGACCCGCAATACAACACCGCCCAAACCCTCGAACTCGCCGAAAAAGCGTCGGATCAAGGCGTTGCGCTCGTTCTCTTCCCCGAACTCGGCATTTCCGCCTATTCCAACGAGGATTTGTTCCATCAAGACGCGCTTCTCGACGCGACCAAAGTCGGTTTAAGCCAAATTCTCGAAGCGAGCCGCGATTTAACCTCGATTCTGCTCGTCGGCGCGCCGCTGCGACTTGAAGGCGCGCTTTACAACTGCGCCATCGCTATTTACAAAGGGAAAATTCTCGCCGTCACGCCTAAAACCTATCTGCCCAACTACCGCGAGTTTTATGAAAAGCGCCAATTCACATCCGGCACCGCCGCGACTTTCGACTCAATCGAACTCTTGGGCCAACAGATTCCCTTTGGCGCCCATTTCATCCTCCGCGCCACAAACGTCGCCGATTTCTGCTTTCACATGGAAATCTGCGAGGATTTCTGGACGCCGATTCCGCCGTCGTCCTTCGCCGCGCTCGCGGGCGCGACGGTTTTGACCAACCTTTCCGCTTCCAACATCACCATCGGCAAGGCCGAATATCGCAAAAACCTCTGCGCCTCGCATTCGGGCAAATGCGTCGCGGCGTATCTCTACAGTTGCGCCGGACACGGCGAATCGACCACCGATGTCGCGTGGGACGGCTACGCCTTGATTTATGAAAACAGCGAACTTTTGGCCGAATCGCAGCGCTTTCCCGAACATCCGCAACTGATTTTCGCCGACATCGACCTCGAACGACTCGCGCAGGACAGAATGCGACTTTCCAGCTTCCACGACACGATTCAAAACCACAAAAGCGCCGTCGCCGCGATGCGCCGCGTCGATTTCGAGTTCCAGATCCCCGAAGGCGAACTCGCGCTCCATCGCAAAATCGAGCGTTTCCCCTACGTCCCCAACGACCCGCGCGTGCGCGATGAACGCTGTTTCGAGGCGTATAACATCCAGGTTCACGGCCTGATGAAGCGGTTGCAATCCATCAAAGGCGAAAAGATCGTCATCGGCGTGTCGGGCGGATTGGATTCGACCCACGCCCTCATTGTCGCCGCCAAAACCATGGACAGACTCGGTTTGCCAAGGAAAAACATTCTCGGCTTCACCATGCCCGGTTTTGCGACGAGCGAAGGCACCAAAAGCAACGCGCACGACTTGATGAACGCGTTAGGAATCACCGCCGCCGAAATCGACATTCGCCCCAGTTGTCTGCAAATGCTCAAGGATTTAGGCCACCCGTTTTCCGATGGCGAGCCGGTTTACGACATCACTTTCGAGAACGTGCAAGCGGGCGAACGCACCTCGCACCTGTTCCGCCTCGCCAATTTCCACAACGGCATCGTGCTTGGCACCGGCGACCTCTCCGAACTCGCTTTGGGCTGGTGCACATACGGCGTGGGCGACCACATGAGCCATTACAACGTCAACGCGAGCGTCCCCAAAACCCTGATTCAATTCCTGATTCGCTATGTAATTAGCACCAAACAATTCGACGAAACCGCCAACGCGACCTTGCAAGCGATTCTCGACACCGAAATCTCGCCGGAACTCGTCCCCGGCACGCCCGAAGTCGCCATTCAAAGCACCGAAAGCAAAGTCGGGCCGTATGAACTCCAGGATTTCAACTTGTATTACATCTCGCGCTACGGTTTTCGCCCCTCGAAAGTCGCGTTTTTGAGCTATTCGGCGTGGAATGACGTAACGACTGGCAGTTGGCCCGGCGATTTGAGCGAAACCAAGCGCAATCAATACGAATTATCGGCAATTAAAAAGTGGCTCGACGTGTTTTGCTACCGCTTTTTCGGCATCTCGCAGTTCAAGCGCACCTGTGTGCCCAACGGCCCCAAAGTCGGGTCGGGCGGCTCGCTTTCACCGCGCGGCGATTGGCGCGCGCCATCCGATGCCGAAAGCGTGGTGTGGCTGGAAGAATTGCGGGCCAATGTGCCAGATAATTAAACCGGCGAATGAATTCGCAGCCAGAAAAAGCCGTCGGCCTGCGCCGACGAATGCAATTCGCAGTCACGCGATAACAAAGCAGCGGGATTTCGTCGGCGCAGGCCGACGGCTTTTTCTGGCTGCGAATTCATTCGCTTTCCTATTCCCTTTAATTCAAGGCCGCGCAATCGGCGGCTGCGAGTGCGTTTCCATGCTGCCGCCGCCATACGGCCCCGGATTTTGCGGCGGCGGCGCCCCGCCCTCTTCATAGCGGGTTTTGCACTTGGGACACTGCGCCATCTTTTTCATGCCGCTCACCGGAACGATGGGGATGATCCAATATAGCGTGAGGAAAGTCATGCCGCTTTTTTGAATGAACTGCCCTTGGTAGCCGCACTTGGCGCAGCGCCAGATTTCGCGCGTCAAAGCCGAACCCCACGCCCAGAATTTGGTGCCGAAAATAATCATAATTGCCTCGTAGGGACATGGCTTGCCATGTCCATTGGAATGCTTGCCACTCTTTCCAAGGACACGGCAAGCCGTGTCCCTACGCCCTCGCCTTACGCGGGTTGAACCGGCGCGACTTTCTTGGTTTTATCGCGCCCCGGATAGCGCACCGCGCTCGCCCATGCCGCCAAAACCCCCGCGTTATCATCGAATTTGTTCTTGACGATGGGCCGCAGTTCCTCGGTGATGTCGTTGCCGCGCGAGAGCAGCGTGTCGATGTCGCCGCCCGCGCCGATGCGACTTTGCGTGTCGCCCTGCTGCGCGGCATACGTCGCGTCGTATTCGCTCAAATCGGCCTGCATATCGGTCAACAGCGTCGGCGACATCTCATAGGCCACGAATTTCGACCACAGCGGCGTGCCCTTCTCGATAAAACCGCGCGTCGCGGCGACAACACCGTTTTCGCGCGTGGTCGCGGGGCGCACGAAATAGCCTTTTTCCTGAGCGGAAAGCGTGGTCATTTGCTTGGCGGTGCCGTCGATTTTGCCCAGATCGCGCCACAACTCGCCCAGAATCGCGCTTTTGGCGCGCGTCGAACCGATGGCGCCGCCCCCGCTCGCGCCCTGATTGGCTTGCTCGGTTTGCAACTGCGCCGCGATGCTTTTGAGTTCATCGAAGAGCGGCAAAGCGCGCGAAGTCGGCGCAAACGCGGCGCGATTTTGGTCGCCGAACACGTCGCAGTTTTGCAAACGCTTGAGAAGGTCTTGCTCTAAAAGGGTCATTTTGCTCCAAAAATAGGGGAATGGGTGCGGCAACGACACGCGGCAGTTAAGACGCTTTGCCAGGCCCTCGCAACGCGAGTCAAAGTCGCGCCTCAGCCTTCCCCGGTCGCGCCCGCGCCAAAAAGCAACGCCACGAGCGATGGTAAGTCGCCCACGAACTCCCAGAGCAACGCCCCGAAGCAAAAAGCAACGCCACGAACTAAAAAAGTGCCGCCCCAAGCCAAAAAGCATCGCCACAGGCAACGAAAGCAACGCCACGAGCCAAAAAGTGCCGCCACGAACGAAAAAAGGTTCGCCACAAGCCAAAAAGCAACCCCAGACGCGATGTGAGGAAAACTGGGCGGGTTTTGGCGAGGGGAGAACGCTATTCAAGGCGCGCGAAGCGTCAAACGATGCAGCCGAGGAAGCGGCGCAGCATGAAACAAGAAGAAGCCATACTTATTTCTTGTTTATGAAGACCTTTCAACCCAGTCTGTTCGATGAACCGGAGTTAGGAATTCTCAAGGCACATGCGCTCATTCCAGAGGGGATTTCAGTCCAACAAGGTGCGTTTTGCCCTGACCAGTTTGGCACTGCTCTCCACGAATTTTTTGCGACTCAAAATTTGCTGCCAATTCGCACTTTGAGTTTGTTTTCAGGCGGTGGTGGTCTGGATATTGGGTTTCACGACGCTGGTTTTAAAATCGTGGAGATGGTCGAAATCGAAGAGCGTTATGCCGCGAGTCTTCGAGCTAATACACAACCGGGGAAGCGTCTCGAAGGTGCGCGGGTGTCTTGTATCGACATCCGCGAATTCGAGGGGACGGGTTTGGAAGTCGATTTTCTGATCGGTGGGCCACCCTGCCAGACGTTCTCGGCTGCCGGGCGGCGCGCATCGGGTGTGCGCGGCACGACCGACGCGCGCGGCACCTTGTTTCAGGAATACGTGCGCTTGCTCGAATCGCTGCGGCCCCGCGCTTTCTTATTTGAAAACGTTTATGGCATTACTGGCGCCGAAGGCGGCGCACCGTGGCGCGAAATCCAAAGCGCCTTTTGCGCGGCGGGCTACCAAATCTTCTCGCGCGTGTTGGATGCTGCGGATTATGGTGTGCCGCAACACCGCGAACGACTTTTTATCGTGGGAGTGCGAGATGCCAAAACACCGTTTCTGTTTCCGCGTCCCACGCACGGCCCCGATTCTCCCACGCAAACACCGTTCTACAACGCGCAACAGGCCGTTGCGAATGTTCCTGCTCCCGCACTTCAAGAAAACACGGCTATCGGCGGGCGTTACGGCGACCTGGTAGCGGCGATTCCGCCCGGCTTGAACTATTCGTTTTTTAGTGCCGAAATGGGGCATCCGCGCCCGGTTTTCGCGTGGCGTTCTAAATTTTCCGATTTCCTCTACAAAGCTGACCCGCTCACGCCGGTTCGGACTCTCAAGGCTCAGGGCGGGCTTTATACCGGGCCTTTCTCGTGGGAGAACCGCCATTTCACCGTCGAGGAGCATAAGCGTTTGCAAACTTTCCCTGACGATTACATTCTGGTGGGCAATCGCGGCACCCGTCTGGAACAAATCGGCAATTCCGTTCCGCCTCAAATCGGGCGCATTTTGGCGCTGAGTGTTTTGCAGCAGGTTTTTGAGCGCGATATTCCTTTCGATTTGCCACTGTTGCCCACGCACGAAGAATTGGGATTTCGCCGCCGCACGCGCGCATTGACTCAAAGTTACGCCGCTAAAGCCCGTGCAGTTTTGGAACAAGAAACCGAACGGGCAAACGAATGGGTAACGCCACTCGCAGCAATTCAAAATGAGGATGTGGAGCTACGCTGGCTGCGAGAAGAGTTCGAGTTAGTAATTCCTACTGTGGTCAGCGAAAAAGAGAAGGCTCTACGCTTCAAACGACGAGATTTATCGGGGGCAAAGTTTGAAATTCGAGGCTGGGAAGGCGAAGAGGAGTCGGGAAACGTGGTCTACACGCTTGTTTTGCGTGCGGCGCGCGGCCAGAAATGGCTGTTGCCCTGGCCTGAAGTCCATTTGGTGGGACTTGACGCTTCGCCCGCGCTTTTTATCGGTTTATGGAAAATGCTGGAAGAGACGATTCGCGCCCGTTTTGGCATCGCTGACTTGGTTCAATTGAACGGTTATTATCAATACGCCCCCAAAGTGGCCGTTGAAGCCGATTTCTCGATCGCGCCGTTGGGAATCACGCTACGCCACGCGTTGGAAACTGTTTTAGCGAGCAAAACTGTGGCAACCCTGACGACGTTGGACGAGTTGGGGACGCTCTGGCAAGTCGAAACCCATGGAGTTTTTAAAACCTTAAGTCAGTTGCGCGCTTGGGGGTATGAGGTGAGAAGCCATAACACTAATCCGCAAATTCCTGAAGGGAAGTTCTTGATTCCCTACGCTTTTCCAACTCTGAACCGCCGCAGTATTCAAGGCAAAAAATCGCTTTAATTTATGCTCGATCCCCATTTAAAAGTATTCGCTGACCGCACCGAGTTAGTGACCCGCGAAGACAAACCACAAATTTTTCCGGAAGGCGTCCCCTCCCCAATCGCTAAAGAACGCTTCCAACGGATATTCACAGCATTACAGTCTGGTTTTCTAACCGGTGAAATCGAAAATTGTCGAACCGATCCTGCTCTGGTGGGTGAGGGCGATTTGAATGAGGCGCAGCGGGCGCTTTTGGAAGAGTTGGTTTCATCTATCACCAGCGAAACTGGGCGGGCGCTTTTGGGTTTATCGGTTTTGCAACTCTGTGTGAAAAGTATCGAGCCAGCGCAGAGCGTGCGTTTACACAAAGCCGGGCGTGGGGGCAAAGACTTCTCTTGGCGTGAGGGCATTCCGATGCGATCTTTAGACAAGAATTTCATTACCCCGGCACTCCGTCATTTCGGCTTGCTCCGTTTGAACGCGGATGGCTTTATGATGACCCGTTCCCTCGCCGAAAATTATCCCTACAGTCCGTTTTACAAAGCCGCGATTCGTGGCGGTCGCGCTCAGTGGCTCGCACTGGTGGAAGAATTAGAAAGTGGGAAGATGTCGCCACTTCCGGCGCTACGCTTTCTGCTGTCTCAAATGCTCAATCACGCCGCTGTTTTTGAAACTTTGGCAAACGCGACCTTAACCGCTCTGGAGCAGAGCAAAGCGAAATATCAAAGCGTCGAATCAGCTTTCGATTTGATTTCCCATCATATCGACAGTTCGGATTACGCGGCGCGTCTCATGGAGATCGCGATGCATTCGTTGATGCAAGCGATCTCAGAAGTTGAGGTTTTGGGAGACGCCGTTTTGTCACCGCTTGCGCAAATGCGAAATGCCAACAAAAAGCACGGCAATGTTGGCGATATTGAACTCACCAACAACGGGCAGATAATCGAAGCATGGGATGCAAAATATGGCAAGTCGTATTTGCGCGATGAATTAGAAGAGTTAAGCGAGAAAATGGGTGTTCACGTTCAACTCGAAGCCGCCGGATTCGTGTGTAACATCGCCCCCGATTTGCGGAAAGAGATTCTCGAACGCCAAGCGGATATGAGCGAGCTACATAATGCTTCAATTGAAATTCTGACGCTTAGAGAGTGGGTAAATCGCCAATTTGAAAGAGCAGACGCGCACCCCGAACTTGCCTGGCGTTGGATCGTGGCTTATGCCGAATCCTTGGCACAAAAGCGACCCCAAATCGCCCCGATTGACGAACCTTGTTTTGTCTGGCTGCAAGGTTTGCAATCCGTCTTAAGCAACGAAGCGTAATGGGACTCCAGAATTTTCTTAGCCTAAATCCTCCTCGCTCTGCGCTTTGTGATCTTTCAAAAACGTTTTCGCGGTTTCTAAAAACCTGTCGCGCCCCGCTTTTAATTCGATGATCGGCGCCGGATAATCAACCGGCGGAGTTTTCATCGTCCAAGGTTCGTAAATGAATTTCTTGTCCACGTCTTTCAATTGCGGCACGAAGCGGCGCACATAATCGCCGTTGGGGTCGAATTTTTGGCCTTGCGCGGTCGGGTTGAAGACGCGGAAATAGGGCGCGGGATCGACGCCGCAGCCCGCGACCCACTGCCAGTTGCCGACGTTTTGACTGCGGTCGCCGCAGAGCAGTTGGCCGCGAAAATACGCCTCGCCGATGCGCCAATCAATCAATAGATGTTTGGTCAGAAAACTCGCCGCCACCATGCGGACGCGGTTGTGCATGAAACCCGTCGCCAGAAGTTCGCGCATTCCGGCATCGACAAGCGGATAACCGGTTGCGCCGCGTTTCCAGGCTTCTAAATCGGCTTTGGAGTCTTTATCTTGGCCGTCGCGCCACGGGAAGCCTTGCCAGTCGGGTTTGGTTTCGGTTTGGGCGGATTCGGGGTTGCGGTCGAGAACATCGGCGTAAAAGTCCCACCAGGTCAGCTCGAAACGCCACTTTTCGGTTTTGGCGTGCGAAAAAGCGAGGCGCGGACTCAAAACGCCGAGGTTGAAATAGATGCTGAGTTTCGAGGTCGCGTCTTCCAATCCCGGCTCGTTGCGCGTGCGTTCGTAAATCGCTTCGCCGTTTTTCAAAAACCATGCGAGACGCCCCAAAGCCGCGTCCTCGCCGGGTTCAAGAAGCGGCACATCGCTTTGGACATGGCGGATTTCGCCGCTTTGGATGGCTTCGGGAATCGCTTTCATCGTGTTGGGCGCGGCGAAGATTTCGGGTTTGGGAAGCGTCGCCCATTTGCGGCGATAAGCGCCGAAAACGCCGTATCTACCGCCGGTTTCGCTCACGACTTCGCCGGGTTCGTGGGTGTATTGGCCGCCGTGAGAATGGACGATGGCGCCTGCGTTTTCGAGGATTTCGCGGCATTTGGCGTCGCGCTCTTTGGCGTAGGGCGTGTAAGTTTTGACGAAATGCGCGCTTTGAAAGGCGTGTTCCTTGGTGAATCGCTCCAAAACCTGCGGCGGTCGGCCCTGGCGCACGATGAGATCGGCGCCCAGCGAACGGTATTTTTCCCGCAAGGCGCGCACGTTTTCGAGAAAATGCGCCTGGCGGCGCGGGGTTAAATCGGGGCGCTCGAAGATTTCCGGGTCGATGATGACGAGCGGGACGACGATGCCGCCATCTTTTGCGGCGAGTTCGAGGGCGTGATGCAAGGCGGGATGGTCGTGAACGCGCAGTTCGGCGCGGTGCCAGACGAGGTGAAGCGGGTGGGACATGATCGCACTCTTTGGCAAACGCGGCGCCCGAAAATGCACTCAAACCGCGTGAACTTTTCGCGGGCGCGCGCTCATCTAACCTATTGAGATCATGGAAATCGTATCCGCAGGCTTTCCCGCCTTGCTTCATCATCGCCTTGCGCCGCCCCAGATCGCGGCCTGCGAAGGTGATGGAGAATTGGTTCAGGCCGCGCAGCGCGGCGAAGTCGCGGCTCTGGATGCGCTGCTCGACGCGCACCGCGAGCGGGTTTTGAACCTCGCTTTCCAGATTCTGCGCGACCGCGACGCCGCCGAAGATGCCGCGCAGGAAGCCTTCGTGCGCGCTTTTGCCAAAATCGGCGAGTTTCGCGGCAAAGCGCGTTTTTCGACCTGGATTTACCGCGTCGCGCTCAATGTCTGTCTCGAAAAACGCCGTCAAATCAAAGTCGAAGCGGCATTTGACGAAGAAATCGCGCCCTCTTGCGATGCCCGCGTCGAAAGCAAAATGGCGCTCGATGTCGCGCTGCAAAAGCTGTCCCAAGAGTGGCGCGTCGCCCTGGTTTTGCGCGAATGGCACGAGTTGTCTTACGAGGAAATGGCGCTCGTTCTGGGCGTTCCAATCGGCACGGTGCGCTCGCGGCTGCACCATGCGCGCGCCGAATTTCGCCGCATCTGGCTCCACATGGAGGCCGAATGAAACCCGATTTCAACTCCGAAGATCTGCCCGCTTCGGCGCGGCGCGCTTTCGACCTTTACCCGCAAATCGCCGCGCCGCGCGATTTCAATCGCCGCGTTTTGCTGGCGCTCGAAGCGTGCCAAATCGCGCAACAGACCACGTTTTTGGGGCGCATCGAAGCATTTTTGGGGCTGCCTCTGGCACAGTTTCTGGGTTCCGGCGCGCTCGGCGCCTTCTTTCCGGCGCTGATTCTGAGCGTGATTTGCCTGTCGGGGCGCGGCGCGGCGCCCCAACCACCCCAAAAACCCGACGCCGCATTTCTCGCGCGCTTTTACGGGCCATTTCTGCCGCGCGAACTGCTGAGTTTGCGCGGCGATGTGGTTTGAAATCGCTTCATTTCTCAATTCTTCTCGACTGCCATGAAAAATCTGAAAATTCCCCGCGCCGCGCTCGCGTTCGCCTGCTTGTGGCTTTTTATCGCGCTTTTTCCGCCCACGCGCGAAATTTTGCGCGCTTTTCCGGCCTGGACGGGGGTTTTCGGCGGCAGCGCCTTCGACTTGCCTGTGGCTCGTTTCGACCAACTCGCCCGCCAAACGCCCGCCGATCCGACGGTTTTGGCCTGGAAACAGGAAATTGACCTCGGCGGCGCCACGCGCGGCGCGGCTTTCCAACGGGCGCTCGGCGAAATGGACGCTCTCAGCGCGCGTTTTCCCGCCGATTTGTCGCTTCCCGCGCAGCGCTTGCGGCTTTCGCTGTGGAAGCGCGTGGCGATTCGAACCCGCGAAGAAGCGCAGCGCGCCGCGCCGCCCAAAAGCCAGTGGCTCGGCGACGAAGATTTCGCATTGGCATCGCGCATCGCGCAAAAGGCCGAGGCGCGCGAGCCGGACAACGCGTTCTGGCCGTGGATGGACGCGGTTTTTTGCTTCGCCCGGCGCCAAAACGAGGCGGGAATCGCCGGTTTGGAGCGCGCCTCGAAATGCGCGCGCTTCGATGATTACAGCGCTCATGTGCGGCGCGCGCGCATGAAATGGTTTCAAAACCAGGCCAATCCCCTATGGGAAGAAAAACTCGGCCTGTTTTTCAACACGCCGTTTCCGCCCATAGAGCCGATGAGAAACACGGTTTTGGCGGCCACTCTCGATGCCACGCGCGCCCGCAAAAGCGGCGACAACGCGCGCGCCGCGCGCCTCGAAACGGCGATTTTGGGCGCTTGCCGGGTGTGGCAGCGCAGCGAGAACGACATCGTGGTTCGGGTCAGCCGATATGCCGCGCGCCAGTCGTTGGAAAAGCTGCTGGAGATGCCCGCGCCCAAACCGCCTCCGCTGACCCGAAACGGCAGCACGCCTTATATCGACCCCGCGATTCACCTCACCCAACTGACGCGGGCCTGGGCCGCTTTCGCGCGCCAAAACGGGCGCGCCGAGTGGAGTCGAAACGCCGATTTCTTGATTCCTGGCGCCACGCCGGATGCCGCCAGCGAATTTCTGCACCGCGATTTGTGGCGCGAATTCGGTCTGCCCGCACCGTGGGGCCGCATCGCCGTCGCCGCGCCGCCGCTGTTGATGATTCTCGCCGCGCTGTGCTGGGTCGGCGCTTCCATCTGGCTCATCGGCGGGTTGGCAACTCGCATCGCGGCGCGTGCGACCAAAAATCCAGCCCCCGAAACAATTCCGACACGCGGCGAGGTCGCGCTGTGCGCCAACTTTTCGCTGTGGGCATTTCTGGGCGCGGCGCTGGTTTTTCTGCGCTGGTTTTGGGGAACGCCTTTCGATGTTTTCAGCGCCAGTGCCATGCGCGGCGAAGCGACGGGAATGTTGGCGCTTGGCCTGGTGCTTTGGCTGGGAATCTGGCTGCTTCCGGTGACGTTCGCGGGTTGGAAACGCGGGCACCGCGTGGTGCGCGTCTACCAGATTCAGGCAAGCGAAAAAGAGGTTTTAAGGCCGGTCGGACGCGCGCCGCGCGCGCTTTGGTGGGGAATTTTTCTCATTTTCGGGATCGCAACGCTGACCGACGGGCGCGGTTTGTGGGATGGCACGCCGTTTCAATCGCCGTCCGCGTTTTTTATCGCGGCGGGCGCCGCAATTGTCGCTCTTGCGTTGGAAATCGTGCGCTTCCGGCGTTCGGGCCGCACTTTGGGGCCGCGTTTTCGCATCGAGAAAACCGCCGCCGCGCCTGGCTTCGAGCCGGTGATGCTGCGTCTGCTGCGCGCCGGAGTCTGGCTGTTGTGCCCGGCGCTTTTGTTGGTCGCAATTAATAACCTGCCGCCGTTCTGGGGCGACCGAATCGTGATGCTCGTCCCTTTTTTCCTGGTGCTGTTTTGCGCGGTCTGGCTGGAACGCAAAGGCGCGCGCCGCGCCGATTTCACTCGTGCCTGGCAACTCGCGGCGCGCAGCGCGGGCGTTTTGTCGCTGGTGTGGAGCGTGATTTTTCTCGGACTTTGCCTGGGACTATGGCCGCTGCGCGCTCAACTCAACCATCAACTCGACCGCCGTTTGCAGATCGGCGAAAACGCCTGGATGCGCGAACAGGTCGCGGCGGCGGCGCCTCTCGTGCCCTGAAAAACGAGGGGAAGCGGGCGCAGGTCAAGGCGCCTATTTGCGATTCGTCGCTAAATCTCCAGGCGCGGCGATATAAAATGAAATCCCGTGTCCCGCGTCGTTTCCGTTTTGCGTTTTGGAAGTCGTTTACTGCGCTCGCGCGTTTTTCACGCCGTTTTGGTTGTCGCGGCGCTGTTGTGGGCGTTTGACAAAGGTGTTTTTCTCGCCACGCAGCGCAGTTTTTTCGCGTCAGTGGGGCTGGAAAGCTGGTTCTGGCGCCAACTTTGGGCGCCCGTCGAGTTGTTCACGGCGTTTTTGCTGATTTGTCTATTTTCGACGCGGCTGGGTTTGGGACGCGCCGCGCCGGGCGATAGCGAGGAAATGCCGCCGCTGCGCGGCATCCTATCGCGTTTTGCGCCGCTTCGCACGCGCATCGCGGCGGTTTCGCGCGCGCTGGCAGTTGTTTTGGCGCTCGTTTTGGCGCGCGATTTCGCGCGGCATGGCGAGCAGTGGATTTTGCTGCGGGCGGGCGGGCGCGCCGGTTTCGGTTATCTGGGCTTCGATGCGGCGCTGTGGACGCGGTTTTTGCCGCTGTGGATGCCGTTTCTGCTGGCTTTGTGGAAATTCGCGCTCGCACTTTCGTTTTTGATCGCGGTGACGGGAGTTTTGCGCGCGCTGCCGAGTCTGGCGGCGCATAACACGGCGCCCCTTGCGCTGTCCCGCGCGTTGTGGCGAACCGGGGCGTGGCTGCTGGCGCTTCGCGCGCTGCTCTATGTTTCGCAAATCCTCGATCTGCCGCGCGGCAAGCCGCTTTCGAGCGGCGATGTCCTGGTTCTGGCGCCGCTGTGGGCCGTGGGCGCTTTGTGGTGCGCGATTTTGAGCGCCCGTTTCGGTCTGCGCGCGCTGCAAAAAACGGCGCCATTTCCGGCGCGCGACAAGCCGCTGCGCGCGACATCCGTGGGGCTGGCCGCGCTGTTTTTGCCCGCCGTTCTGGGCGCCGTGAGCTATCCACTGCGCGCGATTTTGCCCGAAACCGTGGCTCTCAGGCGCGAACGCGAACGCGCGACGCGGGCGGCGTGGCGCTTGCCGGAAGCCTCAATTGCGCCGCTTGCTGCCGGAAACGCCGCGCCCATCGAGCGCCAGTGGCCGGTCTGGGACGAGGCGGCGCTGCTCGCGTCGCGCCCGCGCGCCGGTTTCGTGCGTGAGCGCGTCGTGGCGTGGAAAAGCGCGACGCTGCACTTCGAAAACGGTGCCTGGAGCGCGCTTTTGGTGGGCGAATCGGTGGGCGCGCAGGCGTGGAATTCGTCGCGCGAAGCCGATGTTTCCAACGCGCTCGCGCTCGAAAAAGTCGATTTGGGCGCGGCGCAAGACACTTCCAAAGGCACGCCGCTACCGAGTCCGGGCGCGGTTTTTGGACTCGAAGGCCGCTCGCTGTTCGGCAAAAGCGGCGGCATTGAGGTTTCGTCGCCGGGTTTGAAATGGGCGTGGGCGTGGCGGCTGCGCGACCTGTTTTTGCCCGTCGATGCCGCGACCGCGCCGCATCTTTTGACGTTTCGCGGCGCGCGCGAACGGGCGCAAATGCTGGCGCCGTCTCTGTCTATCGTGAGTGAGCCGCGTCTCCATCTGAAAAACGGCGATTGGATCTGGACGCTCGATTTGTGCGCGCTTTCGCCCAATTTCCCCGGCGCGATGCGCGGCAAAAACGGCGAATGGGCGCGCGCCAACGCCATTTTGTCGCCTGTGCAAATGCGGCTCGATGCGCGCAGCGGCGCGGTCGCGTTTATGGCACCGCCAGGCGCAAATAATGGTCTGGAGCGGGCGTGGCGGGCGGCTCATCCCGAAGTTTTGCCGGAAAAATCGCCGCGAAACGACCCGTCGAGCGGCGCTCTGGGGCGCGCTCAAATGGAGATTTTCGCCGCTTTGCGAAGTCAGGAAAGGGCAATTTATGGCCCGATGCGCGCGTTGGGCGCACGCGGCCAGAGCGTTTGGCGGGTTTTATCGGTTGGTAAAAACGACTTCGAACTGCTCGAAGGCGAGACTTCCGGCCCGGTTTTGAGGCGCGGCGCGGGCGATCTGAACGCGCGATTGAGCGCCATCGACGCGGCGCTGGCCAAAAGCGGCGCGGCGCAAAGCGAAACTCTCGATGTTCGGGGTGGCGAACCGTTCGTGTGGCGCGACGCGCGCGCGCCGGGCGGTTTCTGGTTGGGGCGCGCATTTTTCGCCGCGCCGCGTGAGAACGGTTCACCAACGGACAATTCGCGCGAAAACGCGCCGCACGGCCCGCTTTTATGGCGCGTCGCACTCGGCGGCGTGGCCGCAAACGCGCGGATTGGAATCGGCGATTCGGCGCGTGAGGCGTGGCGCGAAGCGACCGGAGAAAGCGCACCAGCCAACGCGAGTTTGAAACCGCCATTAAACTTGGTGGCGCCGCAAAAAACGCCGCAGACTTTTGCTGCGTCCGACGCGCCGCTCGAAGTGCGGGCGCTTCGCACTCACGAAGAGTTGCAAGCGGCGGCCAAACGCGGCGACTGGAAAGCCTTTGGCACGCTCGCGGCGCGCGAAACCGCACTGCTCCAACGCCTCGCGGCGCGGCGCCAAAATCCCACCCGCACACCGAACCCATAAACCGAATTTATGCGACTTTTACCTCAGGAAATCGACCAGATCGCGCTTTTGTCGCGCCTCGAACTTTCGCCCGCAGAGCGCGAAAGCGCGTCGGACAAACTGACCCAAATTCTGGGCTACTTCGAGAAATTGAGCGAACTCGACACCGAAAAAATCGAGCCGACGCTGCACGCTTTGCCCGCTTTCAACGTCCTGCGCGCCGACATCGTGAAACCCGGACTGTCGCGCGAAGCCGCCTTGCAAAACGCGCCCGAAAGCGCGGCGGGAATGTTCCAGGTGCCGCGCGTCGTCGAAGCCGAATAGAAATTAGAGGTTAGTGAATAGAAGTTAGAAAATTCGATTTTTCCCTCTAACTTTTAATCACTAACCTCTAACCACTAAATATGCCTTTAACTGATTTATCCGCCGTGCAAATCGCGGCTCGCGTCAAAAGCAAAGAGGTTTCCTGCCTCGAAGTCACCGACGAATTCTTGGCGCGCATCGAACTCTTAGAGCCGCAAATTTCGGCGTTCGTGAGCGTCACGAGCGAGGAAGCGCGCCGCCGCGCCTCGCTTTTGGATCGCCGTCTCGCGTCGGGCGAAGATATCGGGCCGCTCGGCGGCGTGCCGATTGGCCTCAAAGACAATCTTTGCACCAAAGGCATCAAAACCACCTGTTCGAGCAAAATGCTGGAGAATTTCGTCTCGCCTTATGACGCGCACGTCGTGGAACGCCTCGCCACCGATGGCGCCGTCGTGCTGGGAAAAGCCAATTTGGACGAGTTTGCGATGGGCAGTTCGACCGAAAACTCGGCGTTTTTCCCGACCAAAAACCCCTGGGACACAACTCGTGTGCCGGGCGGCTCTTCGGGCGGTTCGACCGCGTGCGTCGCGGCGCGTGAGGTCGCGTTTTCGCTCGGCAGCGACACCGGCGGCTCGATTCGCCAGCCCGCCAGCTTTTGCGGCGTCGTTGGCCTCAAACCGACTTATGGTTTGGTTTCGCGCTATGGACTCATTGCGTTTGCCTCATCGCTCGATCAAATCGGGCCGGTGGCGAATTCGGTCGAAGACGCGGCGCTTTTGCTGCAAACCATCGCCGGTCACGACCGCCGCGATTCGACCTCGATCCCGCGCGCGGTGCCGGATTATTCTGCCGCGTTGACGGGCGAGGTTGCCGGCCTACGCATCGGGATTCCGCGCGAGTTTTTCGGTCAGGGCGTCGAAACCGAAGTTGCCGACGCGGTTCATGCGGCGGTCGGCGAACTCGAAAAATTAGGCGCGCAAATCGTCGAAATTTCGATGCCGACGACCGAATATGCGCTCGCGTGCTACTACATCATCGCGCCGTCGGAAGCCTCGTCCAATCTGGCGCGCTATGACGGCGTGAAATACGGACTTCGCGTTGTAGAACCCGGCGACGACGTGATTCAGATGGCGGCGCGCAGCCGCGCGGCGGGTTTTGGGCCGGAAGTGCAACTGCGAATCATGATCGGCACTCATGCGCTTTCGAGCGGTTTTTACGACGCCTATTACGCCAAAGCGCAGAAAGTTCGCACCTTGATTCGCCAGGATTTCGATGCGGCCTTCGAAAAGTGCGACGTTTTGGCAACGCCGACCACGCCGAGCGTCGCGTTTCCGCTCGGCGACAAATCCAGCGACCCGATGGCGATGAAACTCGCCGACGTTTGCACCATTCCCGTCAATATGGCCGGACTTCCCGCGCTCTCGATGCCGTGCGGCTTCCACCTTGGCCTGCCGATTGGCTTGCAACTGATCGGGCGGCTGCTCGATGAATCGACTTTGCTGCGCGTCGCGGGCGCGTATGAAAACGCGACGGAGTGGCACGAAATGCAGCCATCGCTTTAGAAGCTGTTTGAAAAGTTCCGGCGAATGAATTCGCAGCCAGAAAAAGCCGTCGGCCTGCGCCGACGAATGCACTTTCCGGCAACGCAACGACAAAACAGCGGGATTTCGTCAACGCAGGTTGACGGCTTTTTCTGGCTGCGAATTCATTCGCCGGAACTTTTCAAACAGCTTCTTAGAGGCAGTCTGAAAAGTGCCTCCTCGAGTGCTTCTTAGAGGTTGTTAGCAACTGTGCCGTGTCTGCGCGGCGACCGAAGAACCGTAGAGACGTGCGGAGCGCGTCTTTCATTCCCGCAGGGAATGAAGGGGGAAAGAGGCAGCCGCGCTTCGCTACCATTTCCTCACACTGTAGAAGACCAATTTATGAACATCGCCGTTTTTTCCACCAAACCCTACGACCGGCGTTTTCTCGAAGCCGCCAATCAGAATCTGGGCCAAAACCAGCACCATTTCTCGTTTTTCGAGCCGCAACTCAACCCCGAAACCGCGATTTTGGCCCAAAAACACGACGCGGTTTGCGCTTTCGTCAACGATGTTTTGGATGCACCGACTTTGCGGATTTTGGCCGAAAATGGCGTCCATTTCATCGCCATGCGCTGCGCCGGTTTTAACAACGTCGATCTCGGCGTCGCCAGGGAACTGGGAATCGGCGTCGGGCGCGTTCCGGCCTATTCGCCGTTTGCGGTCGCCGAACACGCTACGGCGCTGATTTTAAGTCTCAATCGCAAGATTCATCGCGCCTACAATCGCGTGCGCGAGGGCAATTTCGCGCTTGAAGGCTTGCTGGGCTTCGATTTACACGGCAAGGTCGTCGGCGTGGTCGGAACCGGCAAAATCGGCCTGTGTTTCGTCAAAATCATGCTCGGTTTTGGCTGCCGCGTCTTGTGTTACGATCCGTTTCCCAGTCCCGAACTCGCCGAATTGGATGTCGAAGTCGTCGAACTGCCCAAATTACTTTCGCAGTCGGACATCGTTTCGCTGCATTGTCCGCTCTTTCCCGAGACGCATCATCTCATCAATGCCCAAACTTTGGCGCAAATGAAGCGCGGCGCGTTTTTGATCAACACTTCGCGCGGCGGTCTGGTCAATACGCGCGCCGCCATCGAAGCGCTGCGAAGCGGGCAACTCGGCGCGCTCGGCCTGGATGTTTATGAAGAAGAAGCCAGCCTGTTTTTCGAAGATCGCTCCGACCAGCTGCTCCACGACGACGTTTTCGCGCGGCTTCTGGCGTTTCAAAACGTGATCGTGACCGGCCATCAAGCGTTTTTTACGCGCGAGGCGCTGGAAAATATCGCCGCGACGACGGTGAATAATTTGAACGACTGGCAAAACGGGCGCGGCGGTCGCAACTTAGTGATTTAGAAGTGAGAGGTTAGAAAATAGATTCTAACCTCTAACCTCTAACTTCTAACTTCTAACCTCTAACTTCTAACCTCTACTTTATGTCCACTTACGAAACCGTCATCGGCATGGAAGTTCATGCCGAACTTCTCACCGCCTCCAAACAATTCGTCGCCAGTCCCAATCTCGCGCTCGCCGAGCCGAACACGCTCGTCGATCCGGTCACGCTCGGACTGCCCGGCGCTTTGCCGGTTTTGAACGAAAAGGCCGTCGATCTCTCGCTGCGCTGCGTTTTGGCGCTCGGCTGCGACATTTCGCGCGTCAATTTCTTCGAGCGCAAGCACTATTTCTATCCCGATTTGCCCAAAGGCTACCAAATCTCGCAGCGCGATAAATGTCTCGGTTTCGGCGGCAGTTTGGAAATTGAACTGCCCGACGGATCAAAAAAAACCATCGGCATGAACGACGTTCACATGGAGGAAGACACCGGAAAATCACAGCACGGCGAAGCGATTGGCGACCCGGATTCGAGCCTCATCGACCTCAATCGCGCCGGAATTCCTTTGCTCGAAATCGTTTCCGCGCCCGATATGCGTTCGGTTGAGGAAGCCGACGCTTATATGACGGCACTGCGCGAAATTCTGCTGTTTTTGGAGATTTCCGACTGCAAAATGGAGCAGGGACGGCTGCGTTTCGAGGCTTCGGTGAGTTTGCGGCCCGTCGGCAGCGAGGAATACGGCACACGCGTCGAAGTCAAGAATTTGAACTCGATGAAAGCGGTGCGCGAATCGCTAAAAGCCGAAATCGCGCGCCAGACCAAAATGCTCAATGCGGGCGAAATCGTCAAGCAGGAAACCATGCTGTGGGACGAGGCTTCGGGGACGACGCAGCCGATGCGCTCCAAGGAACAGGCGCACGATTACCGCTATATGCCCGAACCTGATCTGGCGCCGCTTCATATCACCGACGAGTGGCTGGCGCGCGTGCAAAGCGAAATGCCCGAACTGCCGCGGCTGAAACGGTCGCGTTTCACGCAGTATTATGGGCTTTCCCAATACGACGCCGAAGTTTTGACCGCAACACCCGAAATCGCGCGCTATTTCGAAAGCGCAACGGTTGATTTTGCCAACGCCAAAGGCATCGCCAACTGGATTTGCAACGAGCTTTTGGGGCGTCTCAACGCCAGCGGAGTTTCGATTTCCGACGCCAAAGTCGCGCCTTTACAGTTGCAAGGCTTGGTGAAACTCATCGACGACGGCACGATTTCCGGCAAAATCGCCAAAGAAGTCTTCGATGCGATGCTCGAAAGCGGCAAAGACGCCGCGCAAATCGTCGATGAAAAAGGCCTGAAACAGATGAGCGATACCGGCGAACTCGAAGCGATTTGCCGCGCCGTCATCGAGAAAAACCCCAAAATTTTGGAAGATTTTCGCGCCGGAAAGGAAAAAGCGCTCGGCGCGTTCGTCGGCGGCGTGATGAAGGAAACGCGCGGCAAAGCCAACCCCGCCCTCGTCAACGAACTGCTGCGAAAAGTGCTGGCGGAGAGCGCGTGACGACCGATCCCAACCTCGAACTCATCGCCAACGGCGTCGGCATCGTGATCGCCGCGCTGATCGCGGGTTGGGTGCGCTTCGATGCCAAAAAGCGCGGCCTCAAATCCTCGACCGCAACCGGCTGGGGCGTGGGCGTTTTTCTGCTGCTCATCGTGTTTTTGCCGCTCTATTTGTGGTCGCGGCGCAAAAATGCGCCGATTTCGAAAACTTCTGAAGCCGTTTCCAAGCCAATTGCGGGCGTGCCGTGCCGTTATTGCGGCTACGAAAACGCGGGAAACCCCGATTACTGCGGCAAATGCGGGCGCCAAATGCGCTCTTCGACCGAAATTCATCGCTAAGAGACAGTCTGAAAAGTGCTTTTTAGACGAACCGCGAGCGTGAGCGACCGGCTGATGCTGTGCCCAAAGCCGGTCGCTCACGCTCGCGGTTCATTGATGGGGCACTTGAGGAGGCACTTTTCAGACTGACTCTAAGAAGTAGAGGTTAGGGAAATAGAAGTTAGAGCCTGTCGCTGTAGAGTTGTGTTTTGTCAGACTGGTTCTGATGCCAAGACAAGCCAAAGCGGTTTATCCCAGTGATTTGAGCGATGCACAGTGGAAGTTGGTGGCTCCTGTG
>JAABUN010002542.1_pt1 | contig 31950 bp, 27 predicted proteins | sample 5559311 | NCBI WGS metagenome assembly JAABUN01 (sample SAMN10711877, study PRJNA513370) | rock metagenome | isolation source: Antarctica rocks | place: Antarctica: Victoria Land, Siegfried Peak sud | reverse complement strand
CCCATAGGCACCAAGCTAAGAAAAATCCATGCGCAAATAACCTGAAATGCGATATAAAATCGCAGCCAAGGAAGGCGTCAACCTTCGTTGACGCGGGCTTCGCCCGAAAGATGATGCTCTTTTCATTCCGCAGCAACGCGTCAACGAAGGTTGACGCCTTCCTTGGCTGCGATTTTATATCGCATTTCGGCTTAGCTTGGTGCCTATGGGGCGTTGCTTGCGGCGCCCTCTGGAGGAATTGCCGAACGTTTGCTGCAAACTATCGGGCGCCGCAAGCAGGCCCCCAACGGGCGTGTAGCCTCTGGGCTATGAAGCGCTATAGGATCAGGATTATCTTGACCGCAAGCTAAATTTCCGAGCGCCAAGCGCCGATTTTTTGTAAGCTCTCTTGTATGGATTCGCACAACGATCTGGGCATGGTTCTGGTAATTTCGGGGCCGTCGGGCGTCGGCAAAGACACCGTCTGGCACACGGCGCAAGAATGCTTGACAACTTTTAAACGCGCCGTCACCTGCTCGACACGCGCGCGTCGCGAACACGAGGTTGAAGGCACGGATTATTATTTCGTTTCCAACGAAGAGTTCGACCGCATGATTCGCGAAGACGAACTCATCGAGTGGGCCGAAGTTCACGCCAATCGTTATGGCGTGCCCAACAAATCGATCTTCGAGCGCATCAATAACGGACACGACGTGGTTTGTGTCATTGATGTGCAGGGCGCCAAACGCATTCACAACATTTTTCCGACCGCCGTTTTAATTTTCATCAAGCCGCCCGAAGGCCAGGAAAACGAAGTGTTGACTCAACGCATTCTGGGGCGAAGCCCAGTTGATCCCTCCGAGTTGGCCACGCGTCTTCAAACCGCGTCGTGGGAGATGTCGCAGGTGCAGCTTTACGATTATCAAGTCATCAACGATAACGTCGAACGCGCCTCGCAGGAGTTGTGCGAACTGGTCAACACCGAGAAGGCCAAACGCGAATTGGTCGCGAGCAGTTAAAAGGTGGCAGGGATCAGGTGTCAGAATGACTCGGCAAAATTTACGTTTGCAGATTTGCAGTTCCTGTTCCCTGACAACTGAATCCTGAGCCCTGCCACCTTGAAACCATGAAAGGCAAAACGATCATTCTCGGCATTGGCGGCGGTATCGCGTCTTACAAAATCGCCGATCTCGCCAGCAAACTCACGCAAGCGGGCGCCGATGTTCACGCGGTCTTGACCGAATCTGCGGTGCGCTTTATCGCGCCGCTTACTTTTCAAACGCTGACGCATAATCCCGCTCTAACTTCACTGTGGGTGCCGCCGAATAATTCGGACGCCGGTTTAAGCGCCGGAATGCCGCACATTGACTTGGCCGACCGCGCCGATTTAATCGTGATCGCGCCCGCGACTGCCGATTTAATCGCGCGCCTGGCGCAGGGCGCGGGCGACGATTTGCTGACGACGCTGGTGCTGGCGACGCGCGCGCCCATCGCCGTCGCGCCCGCGATGAATCCGCAAATGCTGAATCATCTGGCGACGCAGCGCAACTTGCAAACGTTGCGCGAGTTCGGTTACCGCATCATCGAGCCGGAAAGCGGGCGGATGGCGTGCGAACACGTCGGGGCCGGACGCTTGCCCGAAACGCCGGAGTTGGTTGATTGGATTCGCAATGCGCTGTTTCCGCTTCGCGATTTGGAGGGCTTAAACGTCGTGATAACGGCGGGGCCGACGCGCGAGAATTTGGATCCGGTGCGTTATCTGTCCAATCGTTCGTCGGGCAAAATGGGTTATGCTCTGGCGCAAAGCGCCGCCGCGCGCGGCGCGCGCGTGACGCTGATTTCGGGGCCGACGACTCTGCCGACGCCGCTCAGTGTCGAGCGCGTCAATGTGCAAACCGCGCTCGAAATGCACGATGCGACGATAAACGCATTCGGCGAATGTGATGTTTTGATCGCCGCCGCCGCGCCCGCCGATTTTCGCGCGATTGAAGCGCCGAATCATAAAATCAAACGCGGCAAGCGCACGAGTATAACGCTCGAATTAACCGCCAATCCCGACATCGTGCGCGAATGCGCGCTGGGCAAGCGCGAGGGGCAAATCGTGGTTGGTTTCGCCGCCGAAACCGGCGACCCGACGACCGAGGCGATGCGCAAATTGCGCGAGAAGCATCTCGATGCCATCGTCGCCAACGACGTGACGGCGAACGATGCCGGTTTCGATGTCGAGACCAATCGCGTGCTGTGGATTACGCCCGATAAAAGCGAAGCGTGGTCGTTGCTGAGCAAAAGCGAAGTCGCGGCGCGCATTTGGGACGAGGTTGGGATTTTGCGAGAAGATTGAGGTGAGCGACATGCTTGGCCCCCACCCCAGCACTGCCTTGGCTCCGCCAGGCGACCACCCGATTACGGGAGAGGGCTGGGGCGGGGGTTAGACGTCGCATTCGCCTCAAACAAAAGCGGCTCCATCACCACGATGGAGCCGCTTTACTTTACTGCGTCGGCGGCTGAATCTGAATTCCGCCGCCGCCCAATCCGCCCATCATGCCGGGTTGCTGTTGCGGTTTAATTTTAGCGCGCTCGGCCTCGGCCAACTTCGGCTCTTTGAGCAAAACGAACTCGGCGGCGATTTGGCCGCGCGCGGCGTCGTCGGGGTTGAAACCGAACATTGACGGCGGCGCCGGATTCTCGTCAATGCGCTTGGACGCGGCCTTGAGTTCGGCCAAAGCCAATTTTGGCTGACCGGCCTCGCGCAGCGCGCGCGCGTATTCGATGCGTAGCGCCGAATCATCGGGCTGCACCGACGAAGCGGCTTTGAGCGCCTCCAACTGGGCTGGCTTGTTGTTCTGCGCGCCGTAAAGCTGCGACAATTGGTAGTTGATCGCGGCGGTTTCTATCGGCGTATCGCCGGGCAAAGCGGACTTATATTGCTCGATGGAGGCGGCGCGGGTTTTCTTCTGTTCTTCGGGCGTCTTCGAGAAGAACGCGGGATCGTTTTGCGCCTTGTAAGCCAACAAAGCCGGATCGGTGATGGCCGGAGTCGCGGCTTTCTTAATCTCGTCCTGACGCTTGCTCCACGCTTGCGCGTCCTGCGCCTTCTCGAACTCTTCCAACAGCGTTTTCTTATTTTTGGCGTAATCGGCGGGCAACTTCAGGGCGCGATTCTCGACCAGAAAAATGTTCTGCGTGCCGCTCGCATCGGCGATGGGGCCGACGATTTTCCCTTCGCTTTTGCTTAACGCTTCGCCGACTTCGGGGCCGACTTCGGCGGGCAGTTTCCAACCAATTTCGCCGCCCTTAACTTTGCTGACCGGATCGTCGCTCTGCGCCTTAGCAATCGCCGCGAAGTTGGCGTCGGTCGGCGCGGCTTTGAGTTGCGCGACTAATTTATTGGCCTTGGCAAGCGCGGCGGCTTCGCCCGCTTTGGGGTCGGTCGGCGTTTTGGCATCGGACGCCGGAAGCGGCGGGCGCACCACGATTTGACGCAATTTCAGCTTGGTCTGGCTACGCATGTAATCGTCTTCGGTGACTTTGTTTTTGTCCTCGACCTGCTTTTGCAGCTTCTCGACGTAAAGCTGTTGGCGAATGCCATCGCGCTGATCGGGCGTGATTTTGTCCAACGTGTCCTGCTTCGCTTTCTCGATGGAGCCGAATTGCGTCTCGATGACGCGGCGGAATTGCGCCTCGGTCTGACCAGCTTGCGGCTTCAGGCTCTTGTCGATTTCCTCGTTGATTTTGGCGTCAACATCGGCATCGGTGATGGTAATTCCGGCGGCTTTTGCGGCCTCGATAGTGGCGGCGTTGGCGGTCAACGCTTCGAGCGAACCTTGCTTGCCCGCCATATAGGAGTTGACTGTCGTGATCTGTCCGTATTGGCGACCGAACTGTTCCTGGCGATCCATCGCCTGCGCCAGTTCGCCTTTGGTGACGGTTTGCTCGCCGATTTGCGCGATGGGCGCCCCGGCATTGGCGATACTCTGCCCGCCTTTTTGGGCGAGTTCGGGCGCCGGATTGAGCGACGAAATGATGAAGCCGCCCGCCATAATCAGGCCCGAAGCGACCAGAAAGACCTTGACGACGTTGGAGGCGACGGCGCCACGACGGATGCCTTCGATGGAAAACGGCGACGGCTTTTCTTCTTTGAAGCGTGCCTTTTCGACGGGTTCGGGCGCCTTGGCGCGCTTGACCGGAGTTTGGGAATCTTTAGCGGACATAGTTTGGGGGAAGTTATCAGGAGTCAGTTATCAGGGTTCAGGAAAAACTCTACAGCGAGCTTACCTGACAACTAATTCCTGACACCTTAAAAAAGATGCGAAGTGTCGTTGATATATGAAATCACGAGTGGCGGGCCTTCAAGTTTCTCAGACTCGCCCGATTGTGGCGCGCCAACGCGAACTTTCGTCAACGAACAGTTGTCGATTTGCAGTCGCCGCGCGTTGGCGGGCGGCGCGCCCAACAGTTGACAAAGTAAAACGCGCAACGATCCGTTATGCCCGACGACCGCCACCGATTCGCCCGCGTGAGCTTCCAGCAGGCGATTCCATTCGGGTGCTAATCTGGCCCACAACATCCGATAACTTTCGCCATCGGGCGGCGCAATCGTCCACGGATCGGCGACGCGTTGGCGCCACAAATCGGCGTAATCGGCGTTGATTTCGGCCGCGCTCAAGCCCTCCCACGCGCCATAATTCACTTCGTTCCAAGCGCCCAAACGTTGCGTTTGCAGACCGCGAGTTTGGGCGATACCGTCGGCGGTGCGCCAGGCCCGTTGCAACTTCGAGGCGTAAACCGCGTCGAGGGGCACATCCTTTATGCGCGCGGCAACGGCGCGTGCTTGCTCGATGCCGCGCGGCGTCAATTCCAAATCGCGCGCTCCGGCGAAGGTGCGGATTGCGCCCGAATTGCCAGCGACTTCGCCGTGCCGAATCAGATAAATCGTGGTCATACGAATTGTTCTACGAGCCAACGCCCTGCGAACCGCGAGCGTAAGCGACCGGCTAAGTTATGGAATCAAGAAAATGTAACTTAGCCGGTCGCTTACGCTCGCGGTTCGTAGGGCGTTGGCGGTGTGCCCATTACTTCCGGCCCAGCCCCGCCGCCAATTCCGCGTTACGCATCGCCCCATCGCGCCAACGTTCCAGCGTCGCATCGGCGACGGGCCGCGCGTTTTCTATCAATTGCGGCAACTGATTGGCTTCGGAAGGCGCGTTCAAAATCGGAGCGCCCAATAGTGTAGCCAGCGCCGAAACTTTCGGGTCGTAGTTGAGCGCGACGCTCGCCACGCCCTGCCCTGCCGCGAAAATCAACGCGTGCAAGCGCATCGCGATCATCAAATCGCCCGCGCCCGCCAGAGCCACGATTTCGGCGGGCGTCTTGCCACGCGTCTCCAACTTTTCATCGGCTTCGACTAAGCCGTTTAACATCTCATCGTCCGGCCCAGGCTGCATCGCCAAAAACCGCAACGTCGCGCCTTTGCTTTGCGCCGCCGCGCGCAACGCTTTAACGATATCGGCAATCGTGCCATCGGGCGCATCGGGCCAACTGCGCAATGCCACCACCCAAAGTTTCATCTCGCGTTGAACCGGCGTCGCGGGCGCCAACTGCCAGACGGGATCGGCGGTGATTTCGACGGCGCGCGTCACGCCGATTTCGCGCAGCAGTTGCGCGCTTTGTGGGTCGCGGACGGTCGCGATTTCGGCAGATTGAAACGCACTCCGCGCCAGCTTGCGCGCCAGGGAACTGCGCAACGGCCCGACGCCTTGGGCATACATCATCGCGGGTTTGCCGCTCAGTCGGGCCATGCGCAAAACGCCGGTGTAATAGACCACGTTGCGCACGCTCGTCACGTCCTGAAGCAGCGAACCGCCGCCCGACAGAAAGACGTCGCAACGTTTAATCGCCTCCATCAAATCGCGCGGACTCTGGCGCCCGACGGCCTCGCAACCGTGCAGCGCACGCGTTTGCATGGGGTCGCCCGAAGTCGCGCAAAACGTGGCGTCGTCGCGCTGTTCGCGCAAGGCGCCGATCATGGAGGAGAGAACCGCTTCGTCGCCCGCGTTGGCGAAACCGAAATAACCGTTAATAAGAAAATTCACGAAGAAAGGTTATAGGATGCGAGATGTGAGAGGCAGGATAGTATTCGCGGAAAGCGCGTAAGTTTTTGCCCTACCCGCCCTCGAACTCGAAGAAATGGTCGGACGTATCGCCCAACAGCGTCTGAATGTAAGCGATTTGCCCGTGATGATGCACCAAATCCTGCACCGGCATCCCGACGGCTTGAGCGCGTGCGAGTATGCCCCACGGCAATTCGACTTCGCCCTGCGGCGTTTCGGTCAGGCCGCGCAGATAATCGGCGTAGGCATTGGCGGCACCAATAATCATGTCTTGCGCCTCTTCGCGCGTCGTCGGCATCGGCGGCGAACCAACGCCATACTCTTGGCCTTCGAGCGCCAACTGCATATTGCGCAGCGAAGCCGCCGCGTGTTGCGCGACTTCAAAAGCCGAGTTCGCCGTTGGCGCGGGCTTCCAATCGAGCCTGTCGTCGGGCAGAGAATTAAGGTTCCAGGCGAAGTTTTTGCCGAAGAATTCGCAGGTCGAGATCATAAAATTAGACACGCCTTTAAATTTAGCACGATGGCGAAAGCGGCGCCGAACGTTGCCAGACCGCGACATCATCGTAGGGCCAAAACTCAGCATCGCTCACGACTCCATTGATCAAACAGCGATTGACCAGCAATTCTTCGCGCTCGGCCAGCGTGAGTTCGCCGAAGTCGCCCTTGTCCGACGCGAAAAACTGGCGCGGCGCGGTCAACAATTCGTCGCGCTCGACTTCGTAAGGATTGCCCAATGCGTTCAATTGTTAAAATTTGCGATACGGCTCCAGAATCGCGCGGTTTTGCAGCGACCATTCGGCCAACATCGGCGCGGCGCTCAACGATTCGACATCGTATAATGCGCTGAACAATTCGCGAAATTGGAACAGATAAGGCGCCATTACTTCACCAGATCGAGCATCGCGCGAAAATCATCCGTGCCCGCTTGCCCCAGCAATTCGTAAATCGCCGCTTCGGTCGAACTCGCCAAAACGCCCGCCGCTTTCATGCGCTCCCAGCCGACTTGACGATTATCTTCGCGCCGCGACGAAATCGCGTCGTAGGCCGCGAATACGGCATAACCGTTATCGAGCAAATCGAGCGCGGTCTGACTCACGCAAATATGCGCCTCCAATCCGCACAGCAAAACCGTTTTACGCCCGCAACTTTCGACGGCATTTCGCGCATCGGGCCATGCCGAAAAGCGCATCTTTTCGACCGACTCAAATGCCCCCAACGCGCGGGCAATCGCGTCGGCGGTGCCGCCGATTTTGGCCGAGTTTTGCTCGCTGACAACGACCGGCAATTCCAGTCGCCGCGCGAGAGTCGCGAGCATGGCGATGTTGCGTTCCAAACGCTGCGCCTCGAAGATGGCGGGCAGCAAGCGCGTTTGAACGTCGCAGATAAAAAGCAGCGCGTTATCGCGCGTCAGGCGGGGTTGAGGCATGAGTTAAAGTTGAGATTCCAGTGGTCGAAGCGCGGCGACGAACTGCGTCAAGCGTTGACGTTGCAGCGCATCGAGAAACTGCGCGGGCGTTTGTGCTGGATTTTTCAGACGCTTGCGCTGAACGGTGAGCGACTCGACAATCAAGTTTTTCCAATCCGGTAGCAAACCGACCAAAAACTGATCTGGCGAAAGAGCTTCGATGCCATAGGGCTGCAACGCCGAGGCGGGAAAATCTTTCAAATTCCACGTCACAATTTGCGGGGCGCGCGCATGAATCGCCCCCGCCAGAACGTGACAGTCGTCGGCGTCGGGCAAAGTGAGCGTTGCGTAACCCTCGACCAGAGATTCGTCAATTTGCGAGTTCATCAAATCTCGCGTGCGCTGCAACTACGCTGGCGTCAAATCAGGCCGTCGCCGTTGCAGATTGCGCGTCCACTCATCGTGAATTTGATTCGTCCAACGCGCCGCAAAAACTCCGCTATAACTTAGAGAAAGCAGCACGTCGCGCAACATCTGCGGGAACAAAACATTGGCATCGAGCAGAGCGCGTTGGAGAGTCATCGTCCCTCTCCGTAAAGCCCCATCTCTTCGGTCAGGGCCACCAACTCATCCATCGCCGCCGCCGATTTCTGGCGCCGCCGCTCGCGATACTTCGCCAGATCGCTCGCCCGCACGCGCCGATGCGTGCCGACCAAATGCGCGGGCAATTGCCCGCCGTCAATCAACTTCACCACGAAAGGCCGCGAAACGCTTAGAGCATCGGCGACTTGCTGCGTCGTGAGCAACCTTTCGCCGTTATCCGCGACCATCGCGCGCAGTAAGCTCACCGGCACTTCGACGCATTCGTCGTCGCTTTTGCCTTCGATAAGCCCGGCCAAATCCGCTTGAAATTTCGTCATAACCGAGAGTTTAATCGAAATAAACGAATTTGGAATTTCGGATAACAGAGGGCGGATAACAGATGTGTTCAAGGAAAGCGCGTGATTTTTCTCCAAACTATCCGCTATCCGAACATCCGCCATCTGGCATCCGCTATCCTTTTCCCTCAAGTCCCAAACTCTCGCATTTCTTGGCACCGGCTTGATGGGCGCGCCGATGGCCGTCAATCTCGTCAACGCGGGGTTCTCCGTCCGTTGCTACAACCGCACGCCAGGTAAAACCGCGCCCGTCACCGACGCGGGCGGCGCGGCGTTTGACACGCCGCGCGAGGCCGCGCAGGGCGCCGATATTATCATTTCGTGCGTCACCAACGGCCCCGATGTCGAAGCGATATTGTTTGGCGACGACGGCGCGCAAAGCGGCGCCAAAGCGGGCGCGTTGTTCGTGGATATGTCCACCATCGCGCCCGCCGTCGCGGTTTCGATTGGCAAAAAGTTACGCGCTAAGGGTCTGCGCTTTCTCGAAGCGCCGGTGACGGGCGGCACGTTGGGCGCGACCAAAGGCACGCTCAACATTCTGGCGGCGGGACAGCGCGCCGACTTCGACCAGGCCTTGCCCGCCCTGCAAGCGATGGGCGGCAAAATCACTTTTTGTGGCGGGCCAGGCGCCGGACAGGGCGTGAAGTTGTGCAATCAAATCATGGGCGCGATGAATTTGCTGGGCGTCTGCGAAGCCCTCGTGTTGTGCGGCAAAATGGGCATCGAAGGCGACGTTTTGGTCGAGGCACTTAACGGCGGCGCGGCGACGAGTTGGGCGTTGCAAAACCTGGCGCCACAGATTAACCAGGGCGATTACTCGCCCGGCTTCATGGTGGACACGCAGCAGAAAGATATGGGATTGGTGATGGAAGCCGCCGGACAGGTTCAGGCCAGCTTACCGGGCGCGGCCCTGGCGACGCAGTTATGGCGCGCGAGTCAGGCGGCGGGCGATGGCGAAGAGGGCGTCCACGCGATGTTCAAAGTGCTGGCAAAGATGGCACAGTTGCAGGATTAAAATTCACGCGTGCTACATCTCCCCAACCAACTTAACAATTGCGCTCGCGCAAACGGGAACTCTCGCCCAAAGCCGACTGTTCTAACCAACACTATGAAAAATTCTTCCTCGCTTTTGCTCGGTGGCGCCGCTTTGGGCGTGGGCGCCGCGCTGTTCTTTTCGAGCGGCCTCAACACGCAACCCGTCGCCAATGCCGCCGATAAAACCGAAAATATCGCCGAAAAACCCGCGCCCGTCGTTGCGGCCAAGCCCGGTCAATCGACCGCGACGTTCGCGGGCGGTTGCTTTTGGAGCATGGACGCGATTTTCAATCAGGTCAAGGGCGTAGAAAGCGCGCAATCCGGTTATGCGGGCGGCAAAACCAAGAACCCGACCTATGGCGATGTCGTAACCGGCGAAACCGGTTACGCCGAAACCATCAACATAATTTACAATCCGAAAGTCATCTCATATAACGAGTTGGTGGATATATTTCTGACCGTGCATAACCCGACCCAGCTCAACCGGCAGGGCAACGATGTCGGCACCCAATACCGCTCGGCGATTTTCTATCGCAACCCGCAACAACAGAAAATCGCCGCCGCCGCCATCAAAAAACCGGCCTCGGCCTACGGTTGGGACGGCAAAATCGTGACGCAACTCGCGTCCTACAAAAAGTTCTACCGCGCCGAGACGCATCATCTCGATTTTTATAATAAGAACCCGACGAACGGCTATTGCATGGCCGTCGTCGGGCCGGAAATCGCCCACTTCAAAGAGAAGTTTGGCGACCGCTTGAAGAAGTAAGTTGGATGGAGAACAAAACCGCCGTGTTCCCAAAAGGAACGCGGCGGTTTTTGTTACACCAGTCGAGTTCTTCTAACTCACGCGCAACGGTGCGCAGCTTGGCCCAGACGAGAAGCCCGGCGATGCTTCCAACAACGGCACCAATCATCGCTCCCAACAACAAAAATAATATTGCCATTAACGGGCTGCCAACATCATCGGTTATGGTGAACAGCATCCATATCAGGGCGACCACAACAAATCCGCCAACAGCAACGCCCCCAACAAACAAGAGCAGACCGCCGAACCAGCCGACAATCCATGTGGGCGGCGGTTTGCGCCTCTTTTTTGGCGCCGAGTTTCCGGTGAACTCGATATGGTGCTTCGGCGATTCTGGCGGCAAGTTGGAAGGCATAAAATTTTATTTACCCCGGCAGATAAGCCGCACAACGCGCTTTCAAAAGCGCGACCAACTCTTCGTCCCCATATTCGTAATCGTCGGGAATTCCCAGCACCGCCACGCGCTTGCCCGCCAACTGCCCTTTAAATTTGCGATTTAAACGCGTCTTATGCGCGGTTTCCATCACCAAAATCAAATCGGCCCATTCGATTTGCTCGACCGACAACGGCACTTCGGCATCGTTGTTGAGGCCCGCTGAATCGGTTTCGACGCCATCAGTATTCGCGAACAAATCGGCAGCGGTTGGACTGCGTAGTTTATTTTGTGAGCAGAGAAAAAGGATTCGTTTCATCATTGTAGGATTTGAATTGACCGAATTTGTAGGGTCAAGCTACGCTTTACATTCTTGGCAAAAATTCTATTGTCTCGTGAGCGTGCAAAGTGTGTTCGGCCAAACACGCCAGCCTTTCGCCACCCGCTCCAAAATCAGTCCACTGTTCAATCAAACACTCTTGTGAGCTGTAACTCGAACAACACCAGCGACAACGGCAGCAGATAAACCGCTTGGCATAAATCAGCTCTTCCAGAGCGTTACCCAAAAACAGGTCTTCAAAATTGTCGGGCAAGACAATTGGTTTCTGCAAATTCGAGCGGTTCAACTTTAGCATCGCCGCCGACCAAATTTGATGTTGTCGCCCCAACTCGTCGGCAGTCATCTGGCGCAAAGCATGATTCCACACGACAGCTTGCTCGCCCGTAGCCGCCGCAGTTTCCAACCACTCGATATTTTGCAGCGTAATTTGGCAAGCCGCGCGCCGCACCGCGCTGATGTAAAGTTCTGGCTCCTGCTCCCTGAGTTTTCGACGCAGCAGTTCCAAAGCCTCTTCCAAAACGAAATCGAAAATGCCCAGTTCTGTTTGCCAATTGGTGCCATCATACTGGCCTGGATAACACGGATAGGCATAACGAAAAATTTGCATAACGAGAGTTACGGCTCACTTTATTAACAGTCGCCTCAAAGCTGCGGAATAACTTTATCCCTAACCGGGCATAAATCGAGTGAAAGCGCGCGCGCGGGCACCACATATTGTTTTCAATCGAAGTTAATTGGCCCCGGGCGGTTGCCGTTTCGACGCGCAAAGGTTAGAATGTTTGTAGCTACAACTCCGCTACATTTTGTGGCTTACGGAACAAAGCAACACAAGATGTTGCGGTTTCCCTTGAACGGCGCTCCCATGCAACTCGCGCTTTTTTCTCCCCTCCTCATGGACAACACCACTCCCACTCCTCTCGACGCAGAACTTATTCCCAATGGCGACAACACGCCTCCGATGGCCACGCAAATCGAGCCGCCATCGAGCATCACCAACGGCCACACCTCGCCCATCGGCGCCGAATACGGCGACGGCGCCATCCCCGCCGATTTGAACGCCTCGATTACTGGCAAGGGCGACGGCAAAGGCGGCTGGACGCCGGGCTTTCGCGCCCGCACTTCGCCCGAACGCGCGCTCAAATGGGAGCGCCATTTCACCGAAGCGGGTCAGGATCCGTTCGACACTTTGCAGTGGGAGATGCGCACGGCGGGCATCACCGGCGAGGACGGCAAATCGGTCTTCGAGCAGACCGATTGCGAGATTCCCAAGCCCTGGTCGCAGTTAGCGACCAACGTCGTGGTGAGCAAGTATTTTCGCGGCCCAATTAATTCGCCCGAACGCGAGACCTCAGTCAAGCAGGTCATCGGTCGCGTCGCCGATACGATTGGTCTGTGGGGCATGCAGGGCGGTTACTTCGCGACCGACGAAGACGCCGAAAGTTTCCGCGATGAACTGGCTTATTTATTGGTTCATCAATATGGCGCGTTCAACTCGCCGGTCTGGTTTAATCTGGGCGTGAAAGGTGCGAAACAACAAGCGTCGGCTTGTCAGCCTTACGATGCCCTGGTTTCGACGCCCGCCGGTCTGATTCCGATTGGCGAGTTGGTCGAGCGCAACGCCGTTGGCCACGCGGTTTACGATGCCAATGGCATCGCGCGCATCGTGGCGACCAAGCATAACGGGCGCAAAGAGGTTTTGCGCTTGCATCTTAAATCGGGTTATACGCTCGATGTAACCGCCGATCATTTGGTGTGGAAACGCGTCAGTTACGCCAACGGGCGCCCGACCGGAAAGTGGGTCGAAGCGGGCACGCTTCAGGCCAACGACGCTCTGGCATGGCATCGCACGCCCGTCGTGGATAAATTGCAGGAACTCCCCGCCGAAGTCGCCGAAGCCGCGCTCGCGGGTTGGCTGCAAAGCGACGGTTTCGTCGGTCGCTACGATCACGGCACCAATCGCTCGTTGACCATCGAAGCGATAACGGTGAATGCTGCCGAAGAGAAGTGGGTGCGCGCGGCGCTCAATGCGGTTTTCCCCGACGCGCATTCGCACACACGCGCCGTGACGACGCAGGACGAGAAGTTGGATTGTCAGCGTATTCGGATTTACGGCGATTTCATGGAGCCGTTCATCGGGAAATGGGATTTGATGACGCGCGGCAACGCCATGACCGTGCCGCCTATGCTTTATACGGCGCCGCTACCGGTTGTCGTGGCGTATTTGCGCTCGCTGTTCCAAGCCGAAGGCTACGTCAGCGTGCGCACTAACGCGCGCATCGGTTTCGATATGGTTTCGGAAGGCATCGTGCGCGGCGTGCAGAGTTTGCTGGGGCGCCTGGGCATTTACGCGCGCGCGCGCTTCAAGCAGGACGCGCGTGCCGACCGCCAGGGTTGTTGGTGTTTGAGCATTTACTCGCGCGGCGACCGCGAATTGTTCGCCCAGGAAATCGGCTTCATCGCGCCTGATAAACAGGCCAAAGTCATCGAGAGCTTACTGCTCGAAGGTCATGAAGTTAGCGAGTGCAAGACGATGCAAATCGAGCGTATCGAAGTGCGCGGCGAGCTGGATGTCTATGATATTCAGACGACTTCGGGCGAGTATTTGAGCAACGGTATCCGCGTTCACAATTGCTTTATCAACGATGTTTACGACGATATGGAGAGCATCATGGAGCTGGCGGCGACCGAAGCGCGCCTGTTCAAAGGCGGGTCAGGCGCGGGCGTCAACCTGTGGCGAATTCGGTCGAGCCGCGAGCAGTTACGCGGCGGCGGCATCGCGAGCGGGCCGATCTCGTTTATGCGCGGCTGGGATGCGTTCGCGGGCGCAGTGAAAAGCGGAGGAACTTGCCTCGCGCCATATCAACGGGTATATACCGCGCAGGGGCCGGTGCCCGTCGTCGAGTTGGCACAACGCGAAGAGTTCGTGGCGCTGTCGTTCGATCCGCCCGCCAATCGCTACAAGGCCAAGCGCGCGCGCGCCTGGCTCGCCGGGCGCAAAGAGGTCGTGCGCGTGACGACCGACAAAGGTGCGTTCGAGTTATCGTTTGATCATCCCGTCAAATTGTCGAGCGGCGAATACGTTCAGGCCGGTTCGCTGGCCGAGGGGATGTCGCTGTTCGCTTGCACCATTGATACGCAACACGGTCACTTGCGCGTCGGTCTGCGCGATGGGCAAAAGGGCAAAGAATTCTTGCATCGTCTGGTTGCCGCCGATGTGATGGGGCAAGAGTTGGACGGTCTGGTCGTGCATCACCGCGACGGCGACCGTTTGAACAACGCGCCGGAAAACCTGCAAGTGATGACGCAAGCCGAGCACGCCGCTTTACACGGTCGCGAAGTGGCCGCGCGCGGCGAGCATACCTTCCAGACGCAGGAATTTTCTCACGCGGGCGCCGACAACGGAATGCACCGCGACGGCGCGTTCTGGGGGAGCGAAGCCGCCGTTGCCTATCGCGAAACGCAAGGCCAAATTCTCAAAGAATCGGGGCGGGCGGGCGAAATGCAGCACGAAGCCGCGCGACAGAAAACGCTCAACACGGCGTTTCGCGTGTTGAACGCGGGCTGGCAAATTGACACCTTCGAGCATTATGTGACCGGGCGCAAACTCACCATCGGGCGCATCGCCTCAATTGCTGGTTTGCGCGAGCAAATCGAAGCCGAGTTCGGCTCTTACGACGAGTTCGTGCGCGAGGTCGCGCGCGCCAATCATCGCGTGCAAAGCGTCGAAGTCGTCGGCGAAATGGACGTTTACGATGTCGAAGTGCAGTGCCCGACTGCCGACGACAAATCGCCGCAAACCGGCCACAACTTCCTCATCTGGGATGGCGACGAGCCAACCGGAAGCGGCGTCGTCGTCGCGAACACGCGCCGCGCGGCGAAGATGGTAATTTTGAACGTGGATCATCCCGACATCGGCGAGTTCATTACCTGCAAGGCCGACGAAGAGAAGAAAGCCTGGGCCTTGATCGAGGCCGGTTATAACGGCGGCTTCAACGTGCCGGGCGGCGCCTACGATTCAGTGGACTTTCAGAACGCCAACCATAGCGTGCGCGTGACCGACGAGTTCATGCGCGCCGCCGAAAACGATGGCGAATGGAGACTGCGCGCCGTCACGACCGGCAAAGTCATCGAGACCAAAAAGGCGAGAGAGATGTTGAAAGACATCGCGCAGACGACGTGGATTTGCGGCGATCCTGGAATGCAGTTCGACACCATCATCAACGATTGGCACACCTGCGCGAACACGGATCGGATTTATGCCTCGAATCCCTGTTGCATTACTGGCGATACGCTCGTTGGCGTGGCTGATGGGCGCAATGCCGTCGCGATTAAAGATTTGGTTGGGAGCGAAGTTCCGGTTTACGCGCACGATCACGCGACGGGCCGCACCACGATTTCGCGGATGTGGAACATCGAAGTCAAGCGCCGCGATGTGCCGGTTTTCCGCGTGGCTCTGGACGACGGCTCGTCGTTCCGCGCGACCGACGATCATCTGATTATGCTGCGCGATGGTTCGTATCGCATGGTGCGCGACTTGAAGATCGACGATTCGTTGATGCCGTTTCATTCGAAAGTTTTGGCGCCAGCCAAGAATCGCACGCGTCGTCGCTATATCTGGAACGGCGCAACCTGGGCGCCGCAATACCGCACGATTTGGAATTATTTCAACGGCGAGCAACCCGCCGAACATCACATTCATCACGCCGATTTCGATGCGCTCAACGATGCCATCGAGAACTTGCTTTTGATGCCAGCCGACGAGCATAACGCCTTGCACATCGGCAAAATGACGGGCGACAACAATCCGGCGCGCCGACTGATGAACGATGATTGGCGCGCCGCGATTTCGCGTGCCGTATCGGGCGAGAACAATCCGAATTACGGCAAAACGCACTCGGACGAGACGCGCGCTCAGATGCGCGCCCGCGCCGCCGCGCGTTGGGAAAATCCCGCGCAACACGCCGAAGCCTCAGAGCGCGCGAGCGAGTGGATGGCGCGCGCCAAAGCCGAAGGCCGTCCGGTTGGGCGTCGTCCCAAAGCGTGCGTTGAGCGTTGTTGCCCAATTTGCCGCGATAATTTCCAGACGCCGCGCGAAGCACAGATTTTCTGTTCGGACAATTGCCGCCTCTCACCGCAGGGTCGCGCCATGACCGACGCCAAGCGCGTCGCCGCGATTAGCGGGCGCCCACTCAGCGCAGAGCATCGCGCCAAGCTCTCTCAGGCTGTCTCTGCCGCCAGCGATTCGTCGCAAAAGCGCGAGGCCGCTTACGCCGGACAACGCAAATGCGCCCTGCGCGCCGCGCGTTTGCTGATGGATCAGAACATCGAACCGACGTTCGACAACTGGAGCGAACAACGTCAAATCGCCGCCGAATTGGGCGCGACGCGCGTGCCGACCGCCGCGCAGTTGTCCAGCCTGTTCGAGAGCGAAATTGCCTTCCGCGAAGGCGCGGCTTTGTGGAACCATAAAGTCGTCTCGGTCGAGTTTTGCGGCAACGAAGATGTTTACGATGGCACCGTTGATGTTCATCATAACTTCGCCATCTTAACTTCCGCCGATCAATCGTGCGAAGCATCTGCGCAAAATTTTAGCGGCATATTCATTCACAATAGTGAATTTATGTTCTTAAATTCAACAGCGTGTAATCTTGCCAGCTTGAATCTGCTTAAATTCTACGACATGGAAACCGGCGTCTTCGACGCCAAAGCCTATTCCCGCGCGTGCGAAACTTTCTTGACCGCGCAGGAAATCATCGTTTCGTTCGCGTCGTATCCGACCGAGAAAATCGGCGAAATGAGCGAGCAGTATCGTCCGCTCGGCCTGGGTTACGCCAATCTGGGCGCACTGTTGATGGCCAAAGGTTTGGCCTACGATTCGGACGAGGGCCGCGCCTTGGCGGGCGCGTTGACGGCGATTATGACGGGCGCGGGCTATCGCAAGTCGGCGCAAATCGCGCGCAACACCGGGCCGTTCGAGGGTTATGCCGACAACAAAGAGCCGATGCTGCGCGTCATCGCCAAACACCGCGACGCGGTGAGTAAAATTGACGCGACTCTGGTCGCCGAAAACGTGATGCAGGAAGCGCGCAACGTGTGGGACGATGCTTACATGACCGGACAAAAGTATGGTTATCGCAATTCTCAGGCGACAGTTTTGGCGCCAACTGGTTGTCTGGTGGCCGGTTCGTTGGTCTCGACCGATAAAGGTTTAGTGCGGCTGGCACGCCTGGGCAATCCCGACGGCGCGCAGTGGCAGGACGCGGATTTCCGCGTCTATACCGACGGCGGCGTGCAGAGCGCGACCAAATTCTTCATCAACGGAATGGAGCAAACGCGCATCATCACGACGCAGGCGGGCTATTCGATTCAGGGCACCGGCAAGCATCGCGTGAAGGTCGTCAATGCCGAGACCGGAGTTTGGCAGTGGAAGCATTTCCGCGACATCGAAGCGGGCGATCTGTTGCCGCTCGCGATGAATACGCTGATTGGCGAACCACAAACCGTGACTTTGCCGCCGCTTGGCGAACTGCATTGGAACGGCGAGTGGAACACGCGCGTGCCCGCGCAGGTGTCGGCGGAGTTGGCCGAGTTGGTCGGCTATTTCATGGGCGACGGTTCGTTGCACAGCAAAGGCTTGCGCTTCTGCGTTGCGCAGGGCGACGACGATGTCGCGGCGCGACTGGCCGATTTGGGCCGCGAACTATTCGGATTGGAAGCACATTTATCGCAGCAGAAGGGCTATACCGAAGTCGCGCTGCACTCGGTTTCCCTCGCGCACTGGTGGGATGCGGCGGGCTTCACCAAAGCCAAACCAAATCAGGAACACGCGGGCAAAGGCTACGTTCCGTGTGTGCCCGATGCGATTTTGCATTCCAACGATGCGGCGGTTTACGGCGCGTTCTTGCGCGGTCTGTTCGAGGCCGATGGCACCAACACGCTGGGCGTTCCGGCGGTTGCGACGGCGCACAAAGCGTTCGCCGACGAGATTCGTTCGCTGTTGTTGACGCTGGGCTTTCCGACTTCGAGCAAGGTAGACACTTCGCAGTGGGGCAACGCGGATTTACACGTTCAGCGACTGCGTAACGGCAGCTACAATCCGCGTTGGTTAAGCGCGATTGGTTTCATGGGCGCGCGCAAGACGGCGGGCGTTGTCGAACTCAAGGGCGCGCTGTCGGGCAAGCGCGACCGCGTGTTCTTGCCGCGCGAGGTGTGGGAAGAATTGGTGCCGATGGGACATCCGCTTCGCAACGCGATGGTTATCGCGCTCAAGCGTCACGGCGGCGTAGCTCGTCAACTGGCGGCGCAGATTCACGCGCAAACTGGCGACCCGCGCGTCGCCCACGTTCTCGATTATTTCTTCAACGAAGTCGAGAGCAACCAGGACGGCGGCGAGCAGATGACTTACGATCTGTCGGTGCCCGCCAACGTGACTTACGTTGCCAACGGTTTCGTCTCGCACAACACCATCTCGTTTATGATGGATTGCGATACCACCGGCGTTGAGCCGGACATTGCTCTGGTCAAATATAAAAAGTTAGTTGGCGGCGGTTTGCTCAAGATCGTCAACCAGACTGTTCCGGCGGCTTTGCGCAATTTGGGCTACGACGAAGGCGAAATTAAATCCATCGTCGAATACATCGACAAGAACGATACCATCGAAGGCGCGCCCGGCTTAGACGACGATCATCTGCCGGTCTTCGACTGCGCGTTCAAGGCGATGAACGGCACGCGCTCGATTCATCACATGGGCCACATCAAGATGATGGCGGCGACGCAACCATTTATTAGTGGTGCAATTAGCAAAACTGTAAATATGCCGCAGGATTGCACTGCTGACGAGATTTACGATGCCTATCTGCAAGCGTGGAAGCTGGGCGTGAAAGCGGTCGCGATTTATCGTGACGGTTCCAAGCGCACTCAACCGCTTTCGACGGCTTCGGACGCGCAAAAGGCCGAGAAAGCCGAGAAGAAAGAGGGCGAAGTCCGTCGTGCCGCGCGGCGCAAACTGCCCGACGAGCGCAACAGCATCACCCACAAATTCTCGATTGCCGGACAGGAAGGCTACTTCATGGTCGGCCTTTATGAAGACGGTTCGCCGGGCGAAATCTTCATCAAGATGTCGAAGGAAGGCAGCACGATTTCCGGATTGATGGACTCGTTCGCGGTCGCGGTTTCGATGTGTCTGCAATATGGCGTGCCGTTGCGGGTCTTGGTCAACAAGTTCTCGCACACCCGTTTCGAGCCATCGGGTTATACCACCAACCGCGATATTCCCATTGCCAAATCGTTGATGGACTATATCTTCCGTTGGTTCGACCTGAAGTTTCATCCCAACGGCGACAATGGTCACGTCGGCAAAGTCGAAGCCGCGCCCGCCGCGTTGCCGGAGGCTTCGCTGTTTGGGGCCGAAAGCAATGGCGGCAATCACGGCAACGTCGGCAACGCGCAACGCGAAGTCTCGCAGATGCAGCAGGACGCGCCGCCGTGTCCCGATTGTGGCGCTTTAACCGTCAGGAGCGGCGCCTGTTACAAATGTAACGAGTGCGGCGCGACGACGGGTTGTGGGTAAGTTGAAATTTAGGGAGAAGTTACAAACTTCTTTCTGAATACAATAGTCGTGCAAGAATCTGAGCGCGTATGCGCCACGTTCAAATTTTTGCACGGACTATTGTGAATTAGTAAAGGGGAAAAAATGCCTGAACAAATACGAGTATCTCTGAATAAAATCGCCGAATTTGCCTATGCTTCTGCAAGAAGAAGAGAGGCTATTGTTAAAGAACACAAGCATAAGCCTACGTTCATCGCAGCTGGATACAAACTGGTCGAGGACGTTTTGCCGCGCTATTTCGGCAGTCAAATGGACGCCCAAATCCTCCAAGAGCAACTTGCGACTCTTTCTGGACTTCACTCGCTCACTCTTCTGCAAAAATATTCAAACGGCATTACAGGAGTGAACGGCTTGATTAATTTCTCTGCGCTTAATATCAAAGAGAATGTGCGATATATGCCGCTACCAATGAACGCATCTGACGGTTTGTATGTGGAAGATGTCTTTATAAATATGCGCCCTGATTGCCTTGTTTTGGAAGAAAACCGCTGCGGAACGCGAGTCGGCGCTCTGAAATTGCACTTTCCTATGTCAAATCCCTTGGGAGACAAGGCTGGGGTATGCGTAGCGTCTATGATGTTTAGATATTTAAATCAATCCTCGACGCTACCCAGTAAACCAAAACACACGCTGTGTTACTCTCTTGATGTGCCAGCAAACAAGGCTTACAAATCTTCCAGCGGAAGCAAAACTGTATTCGCGAACATGGAAGCGGCTTGCAGACAGTATGCACAATTGTGGCACGCTATACCTTAGGATTCAAATTAATCATTGACTCTGTTCAATTTTTAAAACAAAAAGGGACGCGATGAAAATCGCGTCCCTTTTTATTTATTCCGTAGCCTTAGCGCGCCACATAAACCCGATAGCCAAACGCTTCCAACTTCATCGTCGGCGAGGCGTTCAAAGTCACACCAACATCGGTGAATCCGTCGCGATATTGGCCAGCAACCGGCGCGTTTTTGAGTGCCGCCGTTTGCGGTTGCTCGCTTAAATTGACGACGACTAACACGCGATTATTGCCGCTTTGCCGCGTGAACGCATAAACCTTGTCATCGTTATCCGTAGCGATTTTGGCGAAGCTACCATTCACCAGCGCCGGATTGTTCTGGTAAAGTTCCAGCAAATTACGGTAGAACGGATAGACCGCAGATTTGGTGCGCGCATTGGGCATGGGCGAAGGATCGGTTTTGGAAAAGCTCAATTCTTGGCCGTTATAAAGTAACGGTTTGCCCGGTAGAGTCGCGTTCAAAACCATCATCGGCGCGACCTGGGGCATCCCTGGCTTGACCTCAACCGGCGTGCCATCGCCCCAACCCCAATCGGCGTGGCCGTGCCAATCGTGGTTATCCAGAAAGCGCATCAAAATCGCGCCATCGGGAAATTTGGTGGCTTCGTCGCGCAAAACTTCGTCAATGGCCGTCGCCGGTTTGCGCCCGGCGCTAATGTCCCACAACACCGGCGGCAGTTTCCAGGAGTAAGTCATGTCAAACGCCGGATGCAAATAGGCGTCGTCAGCTTCGGCGAGCATGAAAACCGGTTTGATTTGATCCAGTTGCGGACGCAGCCACGTCCAGAACTCGACCGGCACTCTGCCGCCACTTCCGGCGACATCGGCGCGATAGCCGTCAATGTCGAACTCGCGCACCCAGTAGCTCATGTTGTCGCGCATGGTGTCCCACAGCGGCTGATTCCACGCGCCTTTGCGCCCATAATCGAGTTGCGCGGTATCGGCCCACGTTCCGGCCTGCACAATCGCGCCTTTGCTGTCTTTAGCGTAGAATTCCGGATGCGTTTTGAGCATCGCGTTGTCCCACGACGAATGGTTGGGCACCCAATCCATCAAAACGCGCAGTCCAATTTTGTGGGCGCTGGCGACCAGGTTCTTGAAGTCGGCTTTGGTGCCAAAATCGGGGTTGATGTCGCGGTAGTCGCGCACGGCATAAGGGCTGCCAAAGCCCTTTTCTTGGCCGCGCGGATGGAGCGGCATAAACCACACAATCCCCACGCCCATCGCCTTGAGCGCCGGAAGTTGTTTAGTATATTCGCGCAACGCCGTGCCTTTGGGATATTTGTAGAGGTCGAGATTGACTTCGTAAATCGGCAGATTTTTGGCCCACGCGGGGCCAGCGACGGTTTGGGTGGTAAGTGGGCCGTTCATTTTCAAAGGCAGACCGGGCGCCGACAGCAAGTAGGGCCGATATTTCTGCGCGCTAACCGTAAAAGGCTGCGACGTGGCTGCTAATCCGCCCGCGCCAAAACGCGTGGTTTTGGGGCCGTCGGTCAAATCGAATTGATATGTCAGATCGCTCTTTCGATTCCACGGCACGTTGGCGACATAATACGCGTAATACGCGTCTGTTCCGGCCAATTGGGCTGGATAAGTCTGGCCCGCCGCTTTGACGGCGACGCTTTTCAAGTCGTCGGGCCGCGCGCGCAACACGAGCGCGAGTTGGCCGTTATCGTAACCCAAATCGCGCGCGCCGTGCGGATGAAACAACGCTTTGGTCGCCGTCACACCATCGGTGGGACTGGCGGGTTTATCGTAGCCGACTGGCTTGATGAAGAGCAACGAGTTATCGTTGACTTTATCGGTTTCATCTTTGGGTGCGTTGGGATCAATGACCCAATCTTCGGTGTCCTGGCCGAATTTGGCGAACTTGTAAAGGTAACGGCCCGGCGCGAGCGGCAGGGTCAAACGCCAGGTCAAACCGTCAGGGTCAACTTTCAGCGGGTTGGCCTTGCTCTTCCAACCGTTGAAAGTTCCAACCACAGCGACGCTTCTGAGCGGTTTGTCGGCCTTGAAAACGAACGCGTGCGGCACATCGCTCGGCTGACCGGTCGTGCCCGCGCCCATCGCGATTTCGTTGGTCTGGGCTTTGGCGGTGGCATCAATGACCACGCCGCCCAGAGGCAACAACGTTTTGGGAGTTTCAACGACTAAAAGTGAGTTTTGGTTTTCGGTATCGGTTTCGTCGCGCGGCGCGTTGGGGTCAACGATCCAGGTTTGCTCACCTTTGGCGTCGAAGGGCGCCAATTTGTAAACGTAGCGCCCCGGCGCGAGCGGCACATTCAGGCGCCAGGAGAATCCGCCATCGTCGCTCACCATCGAGCTTTTGGCTTTGTCCCAGCCGTTGAAGCTGCCGACCAACTGGAGTTTGTCGAGCTTTTTAGCGGACTTGTAAGTGAACGGTTGCGCGACGATTTGCACCATCGAATTGCCATAAGTCGGATCTTCGGGATCGGTGGGCGCGTTGGGATCGGAAATATACTCGGCGCCATCGGGCGCGAACTTGTAGTCGTAACGACCGGGCGGCAAGGGCAAAGAGAGGCGCCACGTCAAACCATCGGCATCAACCTTCATCGGGTTGAGCGTGGCGTTCCAACCGTTGAAGGTGCCGACCACAGCGACGCTTTTCAGCTTTTTATCGGCCTTGTAAACGAACGGATGCAGCGCCATGCCTTCGTCCGGCTGCGCGCCCCATTTTGGATTGGCGGGCGCATCGGCGACGAGCTTGACGTTGGCGGGATTGAGCGCGGTCGGCGCCAAGTCGGCCGAGCGGCTGCAACCCGTCAGGCAGAGAAACACGATGGCGATAAACGGAGCGGGAGCGTCGGTGCCGACGATGCGAAGGTGCGTCATAAAAAAAGAGAAATGCGCTTTGTCGCCGCGACAAAGCGCGTTGAGGCTACTGTTGCGCAGTGGTTCTGGATTGTTGAGCTTTGATGCCGGCAATGGCCTGTTGTTTGGCCGCATCGGACATCTGGGGATTGTTTTGGATCGACTGAATTTGGCTGTCAAAGGTTTGTTGAATCTTTTCGGCAGGCGGAGTTGTGGGGGCTTTGCTGCAACCGCAAACGACACAGCTCACGAAAAGTGCCCCGACGACCAACGGCAAATCACGGCGAGTTGATTTTCTTGTTGAAACGGTAAGTTTTATCATGGTGTTCGGATTTCAAATCAGGCGCAAACGCGTCAGTTTGGAGGTTTACCGTAACTACACCCGTGCCTGTGTGCCAGCGAATGAACGAGGGGCGGAGAGGCGTTCCGCCGAGCGTCCCCCTGCGGGGACGCGCCGTGTCCGCGAAGGCGGACTTCCGGTGGGCACCCGACGGAGTCAGGGTAGAGCCTTTCAGCCCCTCGTTCATTCGCTGGCACACAGGCACGGGTGTAGTTACGGTTTACTTGTATTTTTGTTCTAACGCCTGCATCCCCGCGAGTTGGGTGGGCGAAACGGCGTCGCAGTTGATGGCTTTGGTGATAGTTTCGTTGGTCGGCGCCTGGTTTTGGGAGCAAGTGTCGCTGGCCGTGTTGTCGGTCATAGTGCCCCACATATTGAATGGAGACGCGGTTTGTGTGGGACGGTAGGCCTTAACGTGGCCATCTATGAACAGATTGTTGAAAGTGCCCAGATGTCCGGCCCAACCGCTGTTTCGGGCATCATCGACTGTCATCCACGGATAAACGAAGCCGTAGGGATTGAACGATTCGGTGATGATAATCTTTTGTGAGGGTGATTGCACAAAAGACAGGGCTAATCCGCTGGTGCCCGACCAGCTGGGCACAATAACGCGCGGATTGCTGGAATAGGAAATCACGATGGCTGGCAAATTTTGCGATGGGACGGCTGGAAAGGCGATGTTGCTATTCTGAGGATTGGACGGACACGCCCAAATTTGCGCGCTCTTGAGATACGGTTGAATCGTCTGCTTATAAGCGTTAACGCCGTCATTTTCGCTCATAAACTTTTCGTCGTAATCCTGCGAGTATTGAAGCAACCCCAGACCGATCTGCTTGAGGTTGGACTGGCAAGACGAGCGGCGCGCGTTCTCACGGGCACGAGCGAAGACGGGGAACAGAATCGCCGCGAGGATGGCGATGATGGCGATCACGACGAGAAGCTCGATAAGGGTGAACGCAGATTTTTTGTGTGAAGAAGTTTTCAGCATGATTTGTGAAGAGCGTGGAACCGAGGCCACGCCAGAGTTACGGTTTGGGTTGGGCGCCGAAGCGCCAGATTGCACGTCGTTTGGCCAGTCGCTTTTAAGCGGCGACTGGCGCGGGAAAACTGGAAAATTGCGGCCACTTTTCGCGGCACGAGAGGCGCGGAATCAGTCGCATCGGCACCGCGCGGTATTGGTGTTCAGGTGGCAGTTGATGATGAGCGCGACTCCACACCAAATCGGCGGCTTCGCGGCCAATCTCGTCCCACGGCAGGTGCAGCGAAGTAATGTTGTGACGCCGCGCTTCGGGCGAATTATCGAACGCCACAATCGCGGGCCACTCGTCGCGCGCAATGTCGGCTTCGCACAACGCATCAATTAAGCCCAACGCCACTGCGTCGTTGGCGGCAACGACGCCGCGAATATCGCCGCGTTTGAGCAGTTCGTCCGCGAAACTACGCCCGATTTCGCGGGCGCCTTCCGCGTCATCGTCGGCTTCGTTTTGCGGCCAGAACGCCATGCCATGATAGGGCAAACCCGCTTCGCCCAGCGCGCGCGCCCAGCCGTTTTCACGCTCGCTCGACCACTCTTTGGCGCTACTCGCGAGCGGCGAAACATGAACGCCCAGATAAGCGATGCTCTTGAAACCGCGTTCAATCAAATGATTGGTAGCGCGATGGCCGCCGTCCTCGTTATCGAACGCCAGCAAATCGAGCCGCTCGTTTGGGCGCCAGTTTCCTCCGATGCGCGCCAAAGGCACGCTCTCATCGAACAAACCGCGCCACGAAATCTCATCGAGCCGCTCTTCTCGCACCAACAGGAAGGCACCATCAATGTTCAAGTCGCGCCATGAGTCGTTTGCCTGCGACAGTTCCAACGACAGCGCCACACCGCCGCGCGCCGCCACACGCGAATCGAAACCGATCTGAATCTCCGTCGCATAGGGATGCAGCGACGCGTCATCAATCAAAAACACCTGAAACGGCGTGTCTTTGTCTCCGTCCTGGCCCGCGAAAGAACCGACCTTGGGAATGGCATGAAACAGACCTTCGGCCTCGACCGCTTGCAGCGCCCGATGCGCGATGTAACGCGAAACACCGTGCTGCTGCGCGATGGCACTCACCGAAGGCAACATCGAGCCGCGCTCCAAAGCGCCGCCGACCAACAGCGCGCGGAGCGATTGCTCCACACCCTTTTGTTGCTCCTTAGTCTCTTGTCGGCTCGCCATGATAAATAGAGTATACCCATATTCAGACAGTTTCAAACATCTTTTCAGATAGAATTTACATTTTTCCTCAAAATGCAATTTTTACGCTCGAATCGCGCGAAATTTGAGGACGACAGCGTTGGTATTGTAAATTTAAAGGGCATGAATCAATCTTTGTCTCCCCCCCAAATCGAAGCCGCCCTCCGCGAAAGCGGCGCCTTATTAGAAGGCCATTTTCTGTTGGCGTCGGGCCGTCATTCGGCGCAATATATCGAGAAGTTTCGCCTACTCGAACAGCCGCGTTTGACTTCGCGGTTGTGCGCCGAAATCGCGCGACGCTTTGCCGATGATGGCATCGAATGTGTCGTCGGGCCGGTGACGGGCGGCATCATTCTGGCGTTCGAGGTCGCGCGCATTCTGGGCGTGCGCGCGGTTTACGCCGAACGCGCCGACGATGGCAAAGGTTTCGCGTTGCGGCGCGGCTTTGAGTTGAAGCCAAACGAGAAATGTCTGGTCGTCGAAGACATCGTGACAACCGGCGGCAGCGCGCAAAAAGTCGTCGAGTTAGTGCGCGAAAATAGCGGCGAAGTTATGGGTGTCGCTCTGTTGGTGGATCGCTCGAATGGAGCGTTGCGAATTGATGCGCCGCGCGTTGAATCTTTATTGACGATGCAAGTCGAAAGCTGGGCGCCGGGCGAAGAACCGGCGTGGCTGAGCGAGAAATATGGCGCGGCGCGTAAGCCGGGCACGACGAAGTAGCTTGTGGGATTAAGTTGCGAACCGCGAGCGTAAGCGACCGGCCAAGTTCAAACGTCAAGGCAGTTGAACTTGGCCGGTCGCTTACGCTCGCGGTTCGCAACTTAATCTCGGCAAATTCAACGCGCCGCCACAATCGCGCGCGCCGCACTTTGCCAATTCGGATAATCAAAGTTAAAGCCCGCCTCCAATAATCGCGTCGGCACGACGCGACGACTTTTCAGCAAGAGTTCGGTTTCGGTTCGCCCGGCAAATGCGCCGATTTCGAGTTGCCAACGCGCCGTCGGCAAAGCGTAGGGGATTTTCAATGCGCGCCGTAACGTCGAGAGAAATTGCGCGTTAGTCAACGGACAGGGCGCGGCGATATTCACAGGCCCGTCGAGTTCGCTGTCCAACAGAAACGCGATGGCGCGAGTGAAATCGTGCAGATGAATCCACGAAATGTATTGTCCGCCGCCCACCATCGGGCCGCCGAAACCGAGCTTGACTAAAGCCTCGAACGCGTCAGTGATGCCCCCGTGTGGCGCGCCGAAAACCATCGCCAACCGCAGCGCGACGCGGCGACAATCCACCGGCGCCGCGAACAAGGTTTGCTCCCACGCGTGACAAACCTCGACCGAAAAACCGCTGCCGATTTCGCCCGATTCTTCGTTCATCGGGTGGTCGCGGGCGTCGCGATAAATCGTGGCCGAAGCCGCGTTGAGCCACACCGTTGGCGGCGTCTTCGCATCGGCGATGGCGCGCCCGATGAGCGTCGTAGTTTGCACGCGCGAATCGAGAATCTGGCGTTTGTTCTCGTCGTTATAGCGGCAGTTGACGGTGCGGCCCGCCAGATTAATCACGGCATCGGCGCTCTCGAATTCGCGCGCCCAGTGGCCCATCGTTTCGCCGTCCCATTTGACGAATCGGACGCCGCTTTTCGGATCGTGGCGCGAGATAACGGTGAGTTGATGGTCGGCATTGCGCAGGAATGGGATGAGCGCCTGGCCGAGATAGCCCGAAGCGCCGACGAGAATGATTTTGGACATGGAAGATTTTTAAACGAAATCGCGATATTTTTCGGCGATTATAACGTTTCACCCCCTCTGTCCTTCGGACATCTCCCCTTCGCAAAGGGGAGAGGCGGCATTATCTATCTGCGTTGACCGCCAGTTTCTTGCATTGGTGCCGACTGTAACGCCGCTTCTCCCCTTTGCGAAGGGGGTGGGCGCCCTTTGGGCAGATCCGAAGGACAGAGGGGGTGAAACCTGAGGGCCGCCGAAACCTACCGCAATGCGCCTCATTCGCAGACACTAAACCCGCTTCAACACGAACGCCGCCCAACGTTCCGTCCAAGTTTCGTCGCCTTCGGCGCGCGATTCGCCGTCCATCTGGCGCGCCACGACCGTCGCGAATCCGGCGTTGTTCAATGCCGCTTCGACTTCATCGGCGCGCGGCGCGCTGATGCCCGAAATCACCAGAACGCCCTCAACTGCCGTGACGCGCGCCAATTCGGGCGCCAGACGAATCAGCAAATCGCTCATTAAGTTGGCGACGACAAACGGATATGGCTGCTCGACCCAATTCAAATCGGCGACTAATTTCGCCTCGATTTCGACGTGGTTTTTGGCAGCGTTTTCCTTTGTCGCAGCGATGCACCATTCGTCCAAATCGGAGCCGACGACATCGGCGCCCAGTTTGGCGGCGGCGATGCTCAAAATGCCGCTACCACAACCGACATCGAGTAACTTGTGGCCGTCCAATTTGAGTTCGCCCAGCAGTTCCAGACACATCCGCGTGGTAGGATGTTGGCCCGTCCCAAAGGCCAAACCTGGGTCGAGTTCGATGGCGATTTTGTCCGATTTGGGCGCGTCTTCCCAACTGGGCACGATCAGAAAACGCCCGATTTCGAGCGGCGGAAAGTTCTCGCGCCACTCGTTGGCCCAGTCGTGTGAGGCGACAGATTCAACGTGAAAGTCGGCCTCGAACGGCAACCGAGCGGCCAAATCTTCGGGCCGTTCGGTCGCGTCGTCGCGGCGGTAACCGGTTAAAGTGGTCTGCTCGCGCTGAACTAAAGTGGCGTCTTCGCTCTGGTCAAAGACGATGGCGGTGTCCTCGATTTGCACGCCTTCGCAGCCGTGATCGAGCAGAAAGTTAGAGGCGGCGTCGGCGTCGGAGGGCGCGACGGTCAGGCGAATCAGGTGCCAGGAATCTTGGGGAGATGACATATTTGCGCAGACGAGTTTAACGCGCGTTTTCGTAGAGACAACAATTTACCGCGTCTAAAATGTTGGGCTTGCCTTTACGTTTCTCAAAACGCAACGTCTTAGACGCGATAAATTGTCGTTTCTACGGGGCACGTCCAACTCAAACCTCGGCGCCCTCGACCTCTTTTATATCATCAATGCCCATCACGTCGTCCAGGCCGTGACTTTCTTCCAGTTCGCCTTTCGATTCCATGTTTTCTTTGGCGGTGGCCACCAGAGCCGAACGTTCGGCGCCATGCTTTTCGGGATGAACTTCCATGCCCTGATGCAAAATCTGCTCGATCAAATTGACGATGTTGGCATCGAACTGCGTGCCCGCGCAACGTTGCATTTCGGCGATGGCTTCCTGGTGCGAAACCGCATCACGGTAAGGGCGCGGCGTCGTCATGGCGTCGAAGGCGTCAACGGCGCCGACGATGCGCGCGGCCAGAGGAATGCCCTCGCCCGCCAGACCTTCGGGATAACCGCTGCCGTCCCACTTTTCGTGGTGATGCAGAATCGCGTCGGTCAATCGTATCAAGGTCGGCACGCGCGAAACCAGATCGCGCCCGATGGACGGATGCTTCTGAATAATAAGGAATTCTTCGGCCATCAACTTGCCCGGCTTGAGCAAAATGCCGTCGGGCACGCCGATTTTGCCGATGTCGTGCAGCAAGGCCGAATAGCGCACTTCGTCCAGCTTTTCGCCCTTGAGTTCCAGGCGCCGTCCGACTTCGACAGCCAGACGCATCACGCTTTCGCAGTGGCCGCGCGTATAGGCATCTTTGGCTTCGATGGCGTCGGCCAACACCGCGATGGTCGAGGCGTAAGCCTCGTTGAGTTCGTGGTGCAGACGCACGTTTTCCAGCGCGATTCCGGCGTGCTGACCGATGGACAACAGCAGTTTGGTGTCCCGCTCGCTAAAGCCGCCGCTCCGCTTGTTGGCCAGCAACAAAACGCCTCGGCTCTCCCCTTTGGCCGCGACGGGAAGCGCCGAAAGGTTGACCAATCCCGAACCGTCGGGCAGTTTGTCGCCGTCGTTTTCCACCAAAGGCGCGTTTTCGGCGTGAACGCGCCGCGTGAACTCGAACAGCGCGTCGGCGATGAACGGTTCTAAATCGTCCATGCCCAGCGAGGCGATGACATCGTCGCCATTGGATTCGGTAAACAGACCGACTTCGGCGCCAGTCAGTTGGCGCGCCATCTCGATAATCAGCGTCGGCAGATCATCAATTTTCAGGTCGTGTAAATCGAGAACCTGCGCGAATAAATCGTCTTTTTCTCGTTCCTTGTCCTCGATTTTCTGTTCCAAATCGGCGACATCCGATTGCAAACGCGCGTTTGCCTGATCGGTCGCGCGCTTCTCTTCCTTCAAGTTGGCGTGAGCTTCGCTCAAATTTTCGTGCGCCTCGATTTGCTTGGCCAACTGCGCAACGTGATGATTGAGCCGCGCGTTTTCTTCGCCCATTTCGCGTTTTTCGTCTTCCAGTGCAGCGTGCTGATGAGTTAAATTCTCATTTTCGACGCGGCTTTTATCGAGTTGCACGCGCAACTGCTCGGCCTTGACGCGTTGCCGTTCGAGGCGAATTTGCAGGGTTTCGTTTTCGGCAGTTTTGGCTTCGATTTGCGCGTTGAGTTCGGCGGCTTCGTGGCGCTGTTGCTCGAATTTGTCGCCCAACTTTTCGACATCGTCGCGCAACTTGAGCAGTTGCTGACCCAAACTCGCGTTTTCGGATTGGAGCGTTTCCAGTTGCGCGCGCGATTGCTCGCGCTGTTTCACGGCAACTTCTTTTTCGGTGCCCAACGCCATAATCGCGCCATGAGCGTTTTCGAGTTGACGGCGCGCGCTATCGAGCGCGGCAAACGCGGCGGCGCCAGCCGAAGGTTGGTGGGGAATGGCAACGGCGGAATCGTCAATCGAGTGAGACGTCGGCGGCAGATTGGCGGTGAGTAACATGAGAACGACTATGATTTTCTAAATCTTTCTTGCGGCGAGACGCAAGATAGCAGCAAGCGTTCAAAGCTGTTTAGCAAAGCTCGGATTCGCGGCGCCTGATAACTCCGGTTATAGCAACGAATCCGCCGCAACTGGTTTTAGCGCGTTTTCACAGAAGCTGTTGAACGCATTAACTCGCCTTTTTTGCCGCCGCCTCAATTTTGGCATCGGGCACGGCTTTCTCGCTCGAACGCGCCAGCAGTTCGGTGACGACGACGAAAATTAACGATGCCGCACCGTGAGACATTTTGAAGCGTTTGAGCAAAAAGTTGGAGAACGCTTTGGCGACAAAGCCGCCCAAAATACGGCGACCGAAAAACAAAAGAAGGGACATAAGAAATCTCATGTCCCTTCAATTTGCGCGCCATTGATTGAGGTTTCAGGTCTCAGTCGTCAGGAGTCAGGGGAAGAATTCTTCCTGATAACTGACGACTGCCACCTGAAACCTGACTTAGCCGCCGAAACGCTGCGCGACTTTATCCCAGTTGACGACGTTCCACCACGCTTCCAAATACTTGGGCCGCGCGTTCTGATAATTCAGATAATAGGCGTGTTCCCACACGTCGTTGCCCAGCACAGGCGTGTGGCCCTGCGTCAACGGGTTGTCCTGATTGGGCGTCGAGACGACCTGCAAGGCGCCCGACGAATCTTTGACCAGCCAGGCCCAGCCCGAACCGAACTGACCGGCGCCCGCCGCGTTGAATTTTTCCTTGAACGCGTCGAACGAGCCGAAGGCTTTGTCAATCGCATCTTTCAAGGCGCCCGAAGGTTCATTGGCGCCGCCGGGTGTCATGGTTTCCCAGAACATGGTGTGATTGATGTGGCCGCCGCCGTTGTTGCGCACGGCGGTCTTCACTGAATCGGGCGCGCTGTCGAGATTTTTGATGATCTCTTCGATAGATTTGCCCTGGAGTTCGGGCGCCTTTTCGACGGCGGCGTTGAGGTTATTGACGTAAGCGGCGTGATGCTTATCGTGGTGAATCGTCATGGTTTCCTGGCCGATGGTCGGTTCGAGCGCGTCATACGCGTAGGGGAGAGCGGGAAGTTCAAATGCCATAGTGTTTATTTTTTCCTTGAAGTTTTGGCGGGCGCGGCACGGACTTTACACTTTATAGTGCAAAGCGCGGCACGCTGGCCAGAGTTTCACCCTTATAAGGCGCAAAACTGGCGCCGCTCCGCACGACTCTAAAATTAATTGCCTTGACAACAGCAAATTTGCGAACCGCGAG
>JAABUN010002540.1_pt1 | contig 31986 bp, 32 predicted proteins | sample 5559311 | NCBI WGS metagenome assembly JAABUN01 (sample SAMN10711877, study PRJNA513370) | rock metagenome | isolation source: Antarctica rocks | place: Antarctica: Victoria Land, Siegfried Peak sud | reverse complement strand
AAAAGTGAGACGGGCGTTACGGTGACCCACGAAGACCTCCGGTTAGTGAAGACGGCTATCTCCACTGCACCGGAGGTCTTCGCCTCAGGTCAACACGTCACCAACGTCCTGGCCGAGTACAGCTAGTCGGGGTCGAGGGCGGCATCGTCTTCGCCGACGTGGAGCAGCTCGGGCAGAACTGCCGCATGGTCGACGAACAGGCCGGAGGCCGCGCTCGTACCCGATAAGCCGTCAGCCGCCAGCACGACCGAAGCCGCGGTGTAGGTCGACTGCTCGTCGGCCGGGAAATGGGCCTCATCGGGGTAGACCGTGCCGGTCCAGTACCGACCGCTGGCAACGCGGTACTGGGTGGCCCACGCGAACAAGCGCTCCGCTGTGTCCCGCTCGCCGACCACGAGGTGGGCCAGCAGGCACTCACACGTCTCGGCCACCGTGATCCACGGTCGGTCGCTCACGCAGCGCACACCACAACCGTCCATCACGAACGCGTCGAACCGCCGGGCCAGCCGCTCACGGCCGGTCTCGGCGTCCAGCACGCCGCACAGGACGGGGTAGTACCAGTCCATCGCCCAGCGGTGCTTCGGCGCGAACGCGTCGGCCTCGGCGTGGCGGATCGTGTGAGCCAGCCGGGCCGCCGAGAGCTCCCAGTCCGGTCGTTCGTGGCCGAGGTGTTCGGCCAAGGCGATGGCGCAGCGCAGGCTGTGGCAGATGCTCGACGAACCGGTCAGCAGGGCGAACGACCAAGGGGTGCCGTCGGTGTGGCGGGCCCAGAGGATCTCGCCACGAGGGGTCTGTAGGTCGAGCACGAAGTCGATGGCCCGCTCGACCACCGGCCACATCGTCTCGACGAAACCCTGGTCCCGAGTGAGCAGCCAGTGATGCCACACGCCCACCGCCACATAGGCGCAAACGTTGGCGTCGAGCTTGTCCTGCTCGACCCGGTCGGCCAGGTAGTACTGGTGCCACGCGCCGTCGGGTCGCTGCAGGCTGACCAGCCAGTCGTAGGCCCGCTCCGCCTCGGCGAGCCGCCCGCCGAGCGCCAGGGCCATCGCCGCCTCGACGTGGTTCCACGGATCGGCGTGGCCCCCAGGTACCCACGGGATCATCCCTGAAGGAAGCTGCCATTCGGCGATGGCGTCGACCGTGGTGGCGACCTCGGCCTGGCTGAGCAGGCCGTCGACTGCGGGTAAACGGTCACGCACTGGCGCGGTCCTCTGCTCCGGCGGGCTTACGGGCGTACACGACGAGGCTCTTGCCGAGGATCGGGTTGAGGACGCGTTCGGTCCAGCGGGTCAGCTTGGGCGCCTTGGCGATGTCCCACACCAGCAGCCGGTGGTAGGCCCGGACGACCGGATGGTCGTCGTTGGTGGGGCCGACCGCGCACTTCAGCCACCAGTACGGCGAGTGCAGCGCGTGGGCGTGGTGGGCGTCGCCGGGCCGCAGGCCGACCTCCCGCATCTTCCGCCGCAGCTGCGGCTCGGTGAAGATACGGACGTGGCCGCCGTCCACGAACGGGGCGTGATACTCCTCGCTCAGCGCCCAGCACACCTGCTCGGGGAACCAGGTCGGCACCGTGACGGCGATGCGACCGCCCGGTTTGAGCACGCGATGCACCTCGGCCATGGCCGCCGCGTCGTCGGGGATGTGCTCCATCACCTCCGAGCAGATGATGCGGTCGAACGTGCCATCGGGGAACGGCAGCTTCGTGCCGTCTCCGTTGACACAAACCGCGGTGCCGTCCGGCGGGCCTTCAGCCGCGTCGGCCATGGCCGTGAACAGCGCGGCCACGTCCTTCAGGTCCGCAGCTGAGTAGTCGAGGGCGACCACCCTCGCTCCCCGTCGGAACGACTCGAAGGCGTGGCGTCCGGCCCCGGCCCCCATGTCGAGGACCAGGTGCCCGGCGCGCAGGTCGAGGCGGTCGTAGTCGACGGTCAGCATCAGGGCTCAGCCGGCAGCGGTCCGGTGCGGCTCACTCAGGCAGACCCGGTACTGCTCCACGGTCCGCTCGGCGGTGTGGCGCCAGCTCCACTGGTCGATGACTCGTCGGCGGCCGGCCGCGCCGACCCGACCCCGCACGTCAGGATGGTCCAGCGCGAACGCGATCTTGGCGGCCAGCGCCTCACTGTCGCCGGGTGGCACGCAGAAGGCCGTTTCGCCGTCCCGTCCGACCACCTCCGGGATGGCTCCTCCGGTCGTGGCCACCAACGGCACTCCACATGACATGGCCTCGATGGCGGGCAGCGAGAAACCCTCATAGAGCGACGGCACAATGGCCAGCTCCGACTCCGAGTAGAGCTCCACGATCCGCTGGTCGGACACACCGGAGACGAACTCAACCGCACCAGCCAGGCCCAGCTCGGTGATCGTGCGAGCCGAGGCGCCGCCCTCTTTCGGCTGGCCGATGACCGTGAGGTTCACGTCCCGCTCGGTGCGCAGCTTGGCCAGCGCTTCGAGCAGGTAGCGCAGGCCTTTCATGGTCACATCGGCGCTGGCCGTGGTGATGAGCTGGCCCGGCCGGCGGGCCACCGTGGCCAGTGGGCGGAACAGCTCGGGATCGACACCCACCGGCACGATGTGCATCCGCTCCACCGGGACCTTGTGGTCGCGCTGGATGTCGGCGAAGGAGTTCTCCGACACCGTGATGACCCTCGAGACCCGCTGGGCCACGCGGGTCTGCATCGACGTGAAGGAGTACCACCGGCGCAGGGTCAACCGCTTGTACCGGGTCGGGGCGTGCTCGAGCTCGAGGCGTCGATCGACGGTTATCGGATGGTGGATCGTGGCGATGACCGGCAGGCCGAGCCGCTCGATGGCCAGTAGCCCGTAGCCCAGGGATTGGTTGTCGTGGACGATGTCGAACTCGGCGCGACGGTTCCGCAGGTGATCCCAGGCCCGGAGCGAGAAGGCCAGCGGCTCGGGGAACGTGCCGGCCGAGAACGCCGCCACCTCTACGAAGTCGGTCCAGCGCTTCAGCTCCCACAGGCCGGGCATCCGCATCGGGAAGTAGTCGTTGTAGATGTCGAGGCTGGGCAGTTCGACCAGCGGCACCCTGTCATCGAGCTCGGGGTAGGGCTGTCCGCCCAGTACCTCCACGTGGTGACCGAGGTCAGCTATCGCCTTGCTGAGCTGCCGGACGTACACGCCTTGGCCGCCGCAGTGGGGTTTGCCCCGGTAGGCGAGCAGGGCGATGCGAAGCGCGGCGTCCGAGGGCATGGACGGCGCAGCCTATCGAAGGGCGACCAGGACCTTTCCTTGCATCGATGCCCCTAGGGTCCGCCGTCGCCGGTGACGTGGAAAGGGGCGCGGCGTGCGAGCGGTGGTGCAGCGGGTGACCCGAGCGAAGGTCAGCGTCGACGGTGAGCCGGTCGGCTCGATCTCGGCCGGCATGTGTGTGCTGGTCGGCGTGACCCACACCGACACCAAGGCGTCGGCGGCCAAGCTGGCCGCCAAGTTGTGGCAGTTGCGGATCATGCCCGACGCCGCGGGGATGATGAACCGCTCGGTGGGCGAGGCCGGCGGCGCACTCCTGGTCGTCAGCCAGTTCACGCTCTACGGCGACACCCGGCGGGGTCGCCGGCCGTCGTGGGTGGCTGCCGCGCCGGCCCACGTGGCCGAACCGCTGGTGGACCACGTGGTGGATGAGTTGCGACGGCTCGGCGCGACGGTGGCCACCGGCCGCTTCGGATGCGAGATGGCGGTCGAGCTGGTGAACGACGGCCCGGTCACGCTCGTGGTGGAGGTGGCGCCGTGAGCACCGCACCCTCCGGCTGTCTCGTGCTGTCGACGTCGGCGTCGGCCGCCTCGGGCGGCGCTGCGTCGTCGCTTTGCCTGGACGCAGTGGCCGGCTCGCGGGAGCGGCGGGCCACCAACCAGCCTCCGACCACCGCCAAGGACGCCATCAGCAGGATCGGCCGATCTCCGAATCGCACATAGATGGTGCGCCCGCCGCGCAACGGGACGCCACGGCGGATCTCGACGGTCCGCTTGGCGACGGGGCTGCGTTGCAAGACCCTTCCGCCTGGTGTGACGAAGGCGCTGAAACCGGTTGGCGCCACCTGCACTTCCCAGCGCCCGGTCTCGATGGCCCGTAGCCGCGAGAACGCGATCTGCTGGGACTGCACGAGGGTGCGGGTGAACGACGAGCCGTTCGTCGGGTTGATGAGCAGCTGGCCACCGTGGTTGACGCCGTCGCGGGCGCGGTCGCCGAAGAACACCTCCCATGAGATGACGACCGCCACGTTCGCGGCGGGCGTGTGGAGCACCGCCGGCTTGTGTCCAACGATGGCGTCGTGTTCGGGGAGCGAGTCCCCGGCGAGTGGGGTCAGCAGTGGGGTCAGCAGCGATCGGAACGGAACCCACTCGCCGAACGGCACGCGGTGGACCTTCTCGTAGGTGTCAGTGAGCTTGCCCTCGGCGGTGAACACCTTGGCCGAGTTGCGGAACTTCGTGTCGCTCACGGTTTCCACCGTGCCGACGATCAACGTCGTGTGCAGCCGGCGGGCCAACGCCTTCAGCTCGTCACCTTCCCGGAAGTCCTGGACGGGGCCGTCGGTGTCGACCACGTCTTCGGGCCACAGCACCAGGTCGAGGCCCGTCGGCAACGATGCGCTGGCGTCGAGGTGGCGCAGGAACACCTTGCGCATGTCGGTGTCGATGGCGCGGGTGCCTTGCGGCCCGCCTCCCTGCACGTAGGCGATGTCGATCCGGCGACCGGTGTCCCCGCCTTGCGGGGCGAGCGTTGCGAGACCGACGAAGGTGATGGCGGCCAGCAAGCCGATCGTCGCCGGCAGGAGCTGGCGGCGGATGGCAGCCGCCAGCCCAATGCCGACGCCGACGGTCACCGCGGCGATGAGCAGGGTGCCGCCGACCCGGGCCAGGCCGGCCAGCGGGCCGGCGATCTGCCCGGTCGACAGGACCGACAGCGGCACACCACCGAACGGCCACGATCCACGGAACGCCTCGAGCAGGACCCACGCCCCGGGCAGGGCCAGGCGCCGTCCGCCGCCCGGTGGAACGGCCATCAAGAACACGCCGAGTGCCACCGAGTAGAGGCCGACAGCGATGAGGTAGCCGGGGAACGTCAGCTCCTTGAGCCAGGCCATGGTCGGACCGAGCAGAGCGAAGCCGATCAATGCGCCGCGCAGGAAGCGGCCCTTGACCGCCACGCCGTCGAGAACGCGGTCGACGAGGATGATGCCGGCGAAGGCCAGGGGCCACCATCCCCACGGCGGAAGCGATGCGGCCAGCAGGATGCCGGCGGCCAGGCAGGTGGCGGCCACCTTGAGCCGGCTCTGGTCGAGCCGACGGGTCACCTGCAGCGGCACCGGACCGTTGTAGTGGATGGCGCCCGCGTCCCAGCAGTCGCCGCCGTCGGTTACGGCGGCGGAAGCCGAGGCGCAGGGCCTCCAAACCGGGCGGCTGACTCGCTGGCTTGGCGGATGCAGGCGGGGACGCCGAGGCCGCGGTAGCCGGCGCCGGTCAGCACCACTCGCGTCGTCGCGTCGGCCAAGAGACGCTCGATCTCGTCCACCCGGCGGAGGTGACCCGGCGCGTACTGCGGGAACGAGCAGGGCCAGCGGCTGACCCGGGCCTCCATCGGCTGGCCAGCCAAACCCATCGTCCGGCCGAGATCCTCGACCACCGCGGCGACCAGCTCGGCGTCGTCCCGGTCGAGGACCCGGTCCGGTCCGGCACGGCCCACCGATGCCCGCAGCAGCGTGATGCGTTCGTCCCGGTCGCGCAGGTGGGCCCACTTGGTGGTGGCCCATGAGCACGCGGTGATGGTGAGCCCGGCATCGCGGGGCACCAGGAAGCCGCTGCCGTCGAGCGGGCGGCCGACGTCGGCGGTGGCCACCGCGAGGCTCACCAGCGCCACCGACGCGTGGTCGATCCCGGCCAGCAGTTCGGCTGCCTCCGGCGCGAACGGCCGAGTCAGGTCGGCGGCCACGAAGGTGGGCGTGGCGACGATCACGCCGTCGGTCCGCACGCTCGTCCCGTCGTTCATCGTGACCACAGTCGGCCGCCCCGCCGAGCCGGGATCCAGCTCGACGACGCGCGCCCCTTGGCGGATGTCGAGGGCCGGCATGGCCATGACGAGGCCGTCGACGAGGCGGGCCATTCCTCCGAACGGGGCGGCGAACACGGGGGCGTCCGGCGGAGTCGTCGCCGCTTCGAGCTGGTGCCGGCAGGAGCGGATGATGCTGGGGTCGCCGCTGCGGGCGGCCGCGTCGAGCTGGGGTACGACCGCCGCCAGGCTCAGCGTCGACGTATCGCCGGCGTTGATCCCACCGACCAGGGGGTCGACCAGTCGATCCACCACTTCATCCCCCAACCGGCGCCGGAGGTACGGCCCGATGGCCACGTCGCCACCGCTGGTCAGGGGATCCTCAGGGTCCGCCGGTCGGGTGAGATCCTCCGCCGCTCGGGCCGCGCCGCCCCTGCTGATCAGGCCGCTCGCCCCCAAGGCAGCGAGGTCGGTAGGCACGCCGAGGACGTGGCCGTCAGGCAATTGGCGCAGCGCCCCGTCGGCCCACACGTAGGCCGTGCGTGTTGCGGGTGAGGTCAGCTCCTCATCGATCTGCAGCTCGCGGCAGAGCTCCAGGGCCCAGGGCACTCGCACCAGGAACGCGTCCGCACCCTCGTCGAGCGGCCGGCCGGCGAACATCGACGTGCGGATCTTGCCGCCCAGCGGCCCCGGTTCGATCAGGATCACGTCGCGGCCAGCGACGATCAGGCGGTGTGCGGCCACCAGTCCCGAGATCCCGCCGCCGATCACCACGACGTCGACGTCGGCGCTCATCGGATCGAAGGACGACGGATCAACGCGTCCACGCCCGGTCGGCGGCGATGACCCGTTCGGCCAGCGCCGCCGTCACCCGCGGGTCGTCGTTCAGGGAGCGCGTGCGGGCGAAGGCCAGGCCGACTTGGTCGGCGACCCGCCGAGCCTCGATGTCCAAGTCGTACAACACCTCGAGGTGATCCGAGGTGAAGCCTTGGGGGCACACGACGATCCCGTCGCTGCGGCCGGTGCCGGCCAGGTCTCGGATGACCTCCAGGATGTCGGGGCCTCGCCAGGGCTCCGGCGTGGCCCCCGCGCTCTGCCAGGCCAGCGACCATCCCGCCCAACGGTGCAGTCCCAGACGGGCCGCCACCTCCGCCGCGCTCTGCCGCAGCTCATCGGGGTAGGGATCACCGGCCAGCACTCGTTCGGGCAGCGAGTGCGCGGTGAACACCACCTTGTGCCGCTCGGGCATCGAGCGTCGGGCGTCCTGCACCGCCGCAGTCAAGAACTCCAGGTACGCGGGTTCGAGGTGCCAATGGTCGATCCCGATGTGGCTGAGCCCGCAGACGTTGCCGGCCGCAGTCGCCCGTTCTTGGTACTGGCCGACGCTGAACGCCGAGTAGTGCGGCGCCAACACCAGGCCGATCGAGCTGACGATGCCTTCGTCGGCCAGTGCGGTCACCGCGTCTTCGATGAAGGGGGCGGCGTGCTTCTGGCCCAGCACGACGCGGTAACGGCCGGGTCGCCGATCTTCCAAGGCCCGTTCGATGGCCGCTCGCTGCGCCTCGGTCCGCGCCGCCAGCGGTGAGACGCCACCCAACGCGTCGTACCGCCGTTGCAGGTCGGCCAGCTGCTCCGCAGTCGGGGGCCGACCACGGCGGATGTGGGTGTAGTAGGGCTCGACGTCGGCCGGCGTGGCGGGCGAGCCGTAGGCCATCACGATCACCCCGACCTGGCCTGGTTGGTCGTCGACCATCGGGGCTGGCCGCCTAACCCGTGAGCCGATCGGCCCGGCCTTCGGCATGGACCAGTTCGACGACTTGTCCGAGGATGCCCGGATCGGTCTCGGGCAGCACGCCGTGGCCCAGGTTGAAGACGTGGCCCGGATGGCTGCCGGCTCGCCGCAGGACGTCCCGCACCCGATCGGCCACCACCGGCCACGGGCAGAGGCAGGCGGCAGGATCAAGGTTGCCTTGGAGGGCAACGTCGTCGCCGAGGCGGCGGCGGGCGTCGTCGAGGTCGACCCGCCAGTCGACGCCCACCACGTCGGCCCCGGCCGAGCGCATCAGCCCCAGCAACTCGCCGGTGTTCACGCCGAAGTGGATGCGGGGAACGCCGAGCTCGGCCAAGCCAGCGAAGACCTTGGTGCTGGCTGGCAACACGTAGCGCTGGTAGTCCGACGGCGACAGCGCACCGGCCCAACTGTCGAACAGCTGCACCGCCGACGCGCCCGCCTCAACCTGGGAGCGCAACGACGCCAGGGCCAGGTCGGCCAGCCGGTCGAGGAGGGCGAACCACAGGTCGTCGTCGCCGTACATCAGGGCCTTTGTGCGGGCGTAGGTGCGCGAGGGTCCGCCCTCCACTAGGTAGCTGGCCACCGTGAACGGGGCGCCGGCGAAGCCGATGAGCGGCACGTCGACCAGCTCGGACACCAGGTTCTTCACGGTTTCCAGGACATAGGGCGTGTCGGCTTCTGGCTCGAGTGGCCTGAGCCGGGCCAGGTCGGCCGCTGAGGAGAACGGCTGGTCGATCACCGGCCCGACGCCCGGCTCGACATCGACACCGAAGCCGATGGCGGCCACCGGCGTGACGATGTCGGAGTACAGGATCGCCGCGTCGACGCCGTAGCGCCGCACGGGCTGCAATGAGATCTCGGTGGCCAGGTCGGGAGTGCGGATGGCCTCGAGGATGCTGCCGTGGCCCCGCAGCGCCCGGTACTCCGGAAGGGAACGCCCGGCCTGTCGCATGAACCAAACCGGCACCCGCTCACCCGGCTCGCGCCGACAAGCCCGCAGGAACGGGGACTCATCGGTCGACACGCCGGTCACGCTACCGACAGCCGTTCCGCCGCCCGGCACCGGACGGAACACAACGGCGTCCGCAGTGAGCCGGCTGGCCCTAAGCTGGCCCATCCCCCTTTCGGGTGCCGAAGACCTGACGAAGGGCACGTATCGAGTAGATGCTCCATCCGGACCTCGAGGACGAGCAGGCCTACATCGACCGCGCCTACGCCTGCCTGGAAGCGGCCAAATCGTCGGCGTCGCGACTCCGGCAGATGGTCGAAGTCGGCCGGGGCGGCACCGAGCAGGCACGCTTCGAGCGCGAGGTCATATTCGACACGATCATCCACCGCCTGTCCCAGCTGCAGCTGGGCGACGCGTCCCTGTGCTTCGGCCGGATCGACCTCGACCCGGCCGAGCAGCCCGACGGTCGCGATGACAGCTACCACATCGGCCGTCTCGCGGTGGCCGACGAGCGGCAGGAGCCGGTCGTGGTCGACTGGCGGGCGCCGGTGGCTGAACCGTTCTACCGGGCCACGGGTCGGAGCCCGATGGGCCTGGCCCGGCGCCGTCATTTCGCTACCCGCGGCCGCCAGCTGCTGAACATCGAAGACGAGCTGTTCGGCCGGCACGCCTTTGGCCTCGGCGGCACGGACCAGGACCGAAGCGGCTCGACTCCGGCTGAACGCTCGACGGATCCGGACGGGTCGGACGGCTCGGATGGCGCTGATGGCGCTGATGGCGGCCGGGCCGGCCGGTCAGGCATCAGCGGCTACGGCGCGTTGATCTCGGCCTTGGAGACGGCCCGTTCGGGCCGGCTCACCGACATCGTCGCCACCATTCAGGGTGAACAGGACGAGATCATCCGGGCGCCACTGCCCGGTGTGCTCGTGGTGCAGGGCGGTCCCGGGACAGGCAAGACCGTGGTGGCCCTGCACCGCGCCGCTTACCTGCTCTACACCCACCGCTTCCCGTTGGAGGACCAGGGCGTCCTGGTCATCGGCCCGAACCGGCTGTTCCTGGCCTACATCGAACAGGTGCTGCCGTCGCTCGGCGAGGCCGGGGTGGAGCTGATCGTGCTGGCCGACCTCGTCGACGGCGTGGGCATTCGGGGCAACGACCAGTCCTCGGTGGCCCGGGTCAAGGGTGACGAGCGCATGGCCCGGGTGTTGGCCAAAGCCGTGCGGGACCGCAAGCGTGGCCTCACCCGCCCGATGCGGGTCGGTCTCGGCCTGCAGACGCTGACGCTGTCGGTGCAGCGCTCGCTCGACATCGTGGCCGACGCTCGTCGGCGCTTCCGCTTCCACAACGCCGGGCGTCGGTTCGTCGAGGCTGAGGTGGCGCGGGCGTTGGCCGAGAGCGCGCACACGCCGGTCGAAGCGGCCGATGTGGGTTCCCGCCTCCGCCACGCTCCCGAGGTTCGAGAAGCCCTCGAGCGGATGTGGCCGGTGCTCACGCCGGCCCAGTTGTTGCACGATCTGTTCGGGTCGGCCGCCCTCCTCCGCCTGGCCGCAGCCAAGGTCCTGTCCGACGACGAGCAACGGGCCTTGCTGCGGCCCCGGGCCGAGCACGTCGACCGAGTCGTGTGGACGCAGGACGATGTGCCGCTGCTCGACGAAGGGCGCGCCCTGCTCGGCCCGCCGCCTCGTCGGGTCCGCCGGGAGGACGACGAGATCCGCACCTACGGCCATCTCGTGGTGGACGAGGCCCAAGACCTCTCGCCGATGCAGCTGCGCATGTTGACCCGACGCTCGCTGAACGGTTCGATGACCGTCGTCGGCGACATCGCCCAGTCCACCGGCGCCTGGGCCCACGCCGACTGGGACGAGCTGCTGAGGTTCCTTCCCGCGCGCCGACCGTCCCGGCGAGCCGAGCTCACCGTCGGCTATCGCATCCCGGCGCCCAACATGGACTTGGCCGCCCGGGTGCTGGCCGTGTCCTCCCCGGAGCTGAAGCCCCCGCGGTCGGTCCGCCAGGATGGCCGCCCGCCCCGGTTCGTGGCGGTCCACGATCCTCAGCGACTGGGTCAGTCGGTGGTGGGAGCCGTTAGGGACGAGATCATGGCGGTGGGCAACGGCAACGTGGCGGTGATCGTCCCCGCGTCGATGGCTGACCAGATGAGCGAAGCCCTGGCCGCGGCGGGCATCGACCACGGCCGGGCCATCCAGCAGGGGCTGGACCACCAGGTCACGGTGATACCGGTCGGTCTGGTGAAGGGCTTGGAGCTCGATGGGACCGTGGTTGTCGAACCGGCCGGGATCGTGGCCGAGGAAGCCCAGGGCCTGCGAGCTCTGTATGTCGCACTGACCCGCGCCACCAAACACCTGACGATCGTCCACGCCCGCCCGTTGCCGGACATGTTGGTTGGGGCCGGGCCGGAACCGGTGGGTACGGTTCGGCCATGGTCAACCTGAAAGACATCATCGCCAAGTCCGGCACCGGCGTGCACGAGGCGGTGTTCAAGGCCAGCAAGGGTCGGATCGGCGGGCGAGTGGGCGGGATGCCGGTCGTGATGCTCACCACCACCGGGCGCAAGAGCGGCAAGCCGCGAACGACCATGCTGACCTCCCCGTTGCAGGTCGGCGAGCAGGTGATGGTCATCGCTTCCTACGGCGGCGACGACCGCCATCCGACGTGGTTCCTCAACCTGCGGGACGACCCCGATGTAGAGGTCACGATGAGCGGGTCGACGAAGCCGATGCGGGCGCGGGTCGCCACCGCCGACGAGAAGGCGGAGATGTGGCCCAAGATCACCTCGAAGTACAAGGGCTATGCCGGCTACCAGCGCAAGACCGAACGCGACATCCCGGTGGTGGTCCTCGAACCTCGCTGATCTCGGCAGCCTTGAGCTCCGCGGCGACAGCCTACCGACCAGTAGGTAGGCTGTCGTGATGCAGATCGACGCCTTCCTCGCCGAGCTGGAACCTGTCGCCGACCGGCTCCTGAACCGCCACCTGGCCGCGGCCAAGGAGTGGTTCCCCCATGAGATGGTCCCGTGGAGCCGCGGCCGGGACTTCGAAGCGGGCGAGTCGTGGCAGGCCGATGATGTGGACCTGGCGCCTGAGGTGCGCAGCAGCCTCTTCGTCAACCTGTTGACCGAGGACAACTTGCCCTACTACTTCCGCACGATCGAGGCCATGTTCGGGCGGGACAGCGCGTGGGGCACGTGGGTGCGCCGGTGGACCGCCGAGGAGGGCCGGCACTCGATCGTCCTGCGGGACTACCTAACGATCACCCGCTCACTCGATCCGGTGGCACTGGAACGGGCCCGGATGGCCCAGGTGGAGCGAGGCGAGGTGCCGGAGATGGCCAGCCCCGCCGACGGGATCGTGTATGTCGCCCTCCAGGAGTTGGCCACTCGCGTCGCCCATCACAACACCGGCAAGCGCCTCGACGATCGCGCCGGCTACGAGATCATGAAGCGGGTGGCCAGCGACGAGAACCGCCACTACCTCTTCTACCGTGACCTCGCGGCGGCGGCCATCGAGGTCGACCCGTCGGAGATGGTGCTGGCCATCGAGCGCCAAGTCCGCACGTTCGAGATGCCCGGCACCGGGATCGTCGACTTCCAGTCCCATGCCCAAGCCATCGCCCGCGCCGGGATCTATGACTTCCAGGTCCACCACGACCAGGTGCTGGTCCCCGTCGTGCTCAACCACTGGAAGATCGAATCACTCGAAGGCCTCAGCGCCGACGCCGAGCGGGCTCGGGCCGCGGTGATCAAGCGCATCGAACGGATCGGGCGAGCCGGCGAGCGCTTCGCCCGCCGCCGCGGCGAGAAGGATCAGGAGCTGGTGGGCTCGGCCGCCGCCTCCTGACCCTCGGTGACTTCGGCTTTACTGACTTGTCCATTCCCTCCAGCAACCACGGGCCGACACTGATGGTGATGAACCGGCCACGGCGCGGGTAGAGGGCGGGCCATGATCACCATCCTGCTCATAATCCTCGTCATCGTCGTGCTGGCCGGCGCCGTCGGTGGCCCGCGCTACTACCGGGGTCGGCGCGGCCGCCTCTGAGCGGGCGGGCAGGGCGGAGCAGTCGCCCTGTCCAGCCGGGCCGCGGTGTGCGCCGTGGGCTGAGCCAGCCGGCTGAGCCAGCTGACAGCTTTTCCTCTACGGCCACTCGATCGCACCAAGAGGGAAGTCCTCGAACTGGGGCCGCACGACACAGAACAACAGACCGGCGGGGTCTCGCATCACGACCCATGACTTGACCCGTTCCACCTCACTCGCTCCCAACGCGGTGAGGCGGCTCACCTCGGCGTCGATGTCGTCGGTCTCGATGTCCAGGTGAACCCGGGCGGGGGCGCCGACGCGTTGGACCATGAACTGCATGCGGGGGATGGGGTTCCCGAGATCCGCGTAGTCAGGGTCATCCCCGTCCGGGGCAGCCTCCGGCTGGCCGACCGCGCCACCCCAGAAGCTGATGCTGCGCTCGAAGACCTCTGCCGGCACGTCCACCAGCGCGGCACACAACCTGCTCTTGTGCATGCCGACACTCTCGCATGGTCGCGCCGTCGTCCGTACCAGGCCCGGCGGACCAGTATCGACTCCGGTGTTGCACGCTCAGGTTCGGTCCTGGTCGACGGCGTCGCTGCTGGGCTCGGACCCCACCGCCGGCGCGGCCGATGCGCCGGATCCTGACCGGCGGCGCGCCAGCATCACGGCGGCTGCGCCCGCACCGGCGACCGCCGCGCCTCCCATCCCCGCTCCGACGATCCAGCCGGTGTGGTCATCGTCCTGCGTGCCGTGGGAACCAGGATGGGCCGCGGGATGCGTTTCGCTTCGACCCGGCGCCGCCGGGATCGTGCCACCGAGGTGGACGGCCATGCGCAGGGCCAAGGCCATGATCGTCAGCGTGGGGTTGAACCCGCCGGCGGTGACGAACACCGATCCGTCTGCGATGTGAACGTTGTCGAGATCGTGCATCCGGCCGAACGGGTCGGTCACCGAAGTGGACGGGTCGTGACCCATCCGGGCGGTGCCCATGATGTGCGCGGTGGCCGCCGGCCCCGCGTAGGGGCTGTTGAACCCGCCAGTGGCTTCCACGAGTGCGCCAACCGGCAGCCAGCCGCTGGCCACTGCGCCTGGCGCGGCGCGACAGATGGCGCCGAGATGAGGTCCGAAGTGGCGGGAGGCGGCCAGCTCGAACGGGTGCGACGACCGGGTGATGCGGGGCACCGGCTGGCCGTACACGTCCCGCAGGCTGGGATCGAGATCCACGCGGTTCGCCTCCACCGGCATGTCCTCGCCGACCATCGAGAGGCCGGCGAGGTGCGTCCGCAGCGGAGATGACCGCATCGCTTCCTTGAGCTGCTTGCCCCACCGCCCGGGCAGCGCGGTGTAGAGCTCGGCTTCCGAGAGCGGCAGGACTCCGCCGCCGACCTCGCAGATGCCGCCCTTCAGGTAGGGCTGGCCGGTGGCCCGCGCCTTGGCAGACTTGTCGGGCCCGACGAAGTCGTCGATGGTGAACGTGGTGTCGGGCCCGCGGGTGGAGTGCAGGTCACCGGCGAAGATGCCGATGCCCAGCGTGAACAGGTGGAACATCACGTTGCGGCCGAGTTGACCCGAGCGGTTCCCCAGCCCGTCGGCGTGACCCGGCCCTTTGGACAGCAACCCGAGCCGTGCTGTCTCGATCGCCGAAGCGGCCAGGACCACCAGGTCGGCGCGGGCGTGGTGTTCGTGCCCGTGTTCGTCGCGGTAGGCGACGCCGATGGCGCGCCGGCCGTCTTTCGACAGCTCGACGCGGTGCACGAAGCACCGAGGCCGCAGCTCGGCGCCGGCCAGCAGAGCCGGGTGAAGGAACGACACGGCGGCCCCGCCTCTGGCCAGGATCGGGCAACCGAACCCTGAGCAGAAACCGCAGGAGTTGCAGCGCGGACGGCCGTCGAACTCGCGGGAGTTGATCCCCATCGGGAACGGGTAGGCGTGGAATCCGGCGCGCCGCGCCCCTTCGGCCAACCTGATGCCGGCCAGCATCGGCGGGTTGGGGGGCAGGGCGAACGGGTGCCGTCGGGGCGCCTCAGCGAGGGTGGACGCGGGCATGCGGTCGCGGTCGCCCTGCACCCCGAGGCGAGCCTCGACCGCGTCGTAGAACGGTGCCAGCTCGTCGTAGGTCAGCGGCCAGTCGGCGAGGTTGGCGCCCTTGATCGGGCCGTGACGGCTGAGGGCCTGGAAGTCCTGTCGCCAGAAGCGGGGCACCTTGGCGTCCCAGTGCACCGTGCCGCCTCCCACGGTCGTCGGCAGCGAGTTGACGTCGCCCACGAACGTGCGGTCCATCCCCTTGGCCGCATCGTCCTGGCTGCGCGCCGTGCGCGGTTCGAGGATCGGGTCCTGGTTCTCGAAGAACCGGCCGGCCTTGACCTCGTCGTTGGCGAACGGCGTCTCGTGGATGCCCTTCGACGTGCCGAGGCCAGGAAGGAGGTTCCGGCCCTTCTCCAGGATCAGCACCTCATGGCCGGCCGCGGCGAGCGACCAGGCCGCCACGCTGCCTCCCGCGCCCGAGCCGACGACGATCACCGACTTGCGGCTCAAGGTTTCGCTCGTCGTTCGAGTTCGTTCACCTGATGTCCTCGGTGCCTGGGATGAAACGGCTCAGCGCATTCCGCCCTGCCGCCGCGGTCATCGCTGGCGGCCGATGCGGATCGAGTGAGCTGACCTGGCGATCGGTCCAGCCCCGGGGTTGGGTGTCGCCGGTCCAGCGGATCGACTTCCAGCCCGACCGCTTGTGGTTTCCGAGGTACTCCGGCGGTCCGTACATGGCGCTGATGCAGTCCGAGACGACCGCCGCGGTGAAGTCGGCCACCTTCGGGTCGGCGAGGATCCGGTTCTGGGCCGGCTTGGCGGCCGACGCGAAGTCCGCGTCAGGTTTCGCTCGTCGGTCCACCTCAGCGAGGCCGTCTTGGTAGAGCTCCTGCAGCCCCGTCACCTTCCCGGCGAACATGCGCTCGGGCTTGTTCTGCGTCCCCTCCAGCCGGATCCGCCAGCCCAGCTCGGTCAGCGCGTCGAGCGGCACGAACCGGGCCATGTCGTTACCGCGCCCACCGGCCCGGTCTGAGAAAGGTCCCCCGGCATGGATCAACGGTGGATCGAACGTGAACGCGCCGAGCAGTGCGTCGATCGCCTCCGCGCAGTGGGCATCGAGCGCGCCCGGGTCAGGATCCTCCGGTCGCCCCGGGAGGAGCCGATCGGTGACCGCCCGCAGCGTCGTCATCTCCCTGGCATCGAGGAACCGGCCGGCTCGTCCCGGTGCCAGCCCGCGTGCGGTCGCTTCGAGCAGACGGTCTCTGGGTACCAACGCCAAGAGCCCCGACGCGGCGATGCCGCTGAGCACCGCACGACGGCTGACCTCTCCGCTCACCGGTCGGAACCTAGCCCGCGCGGTGTGCGCGGTCAGCGGCTGACCCGCGGGGCGCGCGACGGCCGTTCGGGATCGGTCAGGTTGTATCGGCGACTTGGTCGATGAGGACGCAACGGGAGCCGGCCGGCGCGTCGACTTTGACGTGCTGCGCCCTCGTGATCACCTGGCGAAGGCGTTGCAGGTCGGCGATCGCCGCGTCGATCTCCTCTACCCGCTGGGTGAGGAGGGCTCTCGTGCGATCGCAAGGAGCGCCGTCGTCGGAGATGGCGATGATCTCGGCGATGGCGTCAAGGGACAGGCCGAGGCTGCGGCCTCGCCTGATGAACGTCAGGACCTCGATGTCCTCGTCGGTGAACAGCCGGTACCCCGCGGGCGTGCGATCAGCTGATGGTACGAGCCCCTTCGATTCGTACAGCCTGACGGCGCGGGACGTTATCCCTGCGGCCTTGGCTGCAGCGCCGACTCGGTAGCTCGCCATCACCATCCCCTTGACATTGACGCCGGGGCAACGTTCTACCGTCGGAACCTCCCCTCGACCACCGAAAGGAAGAGGAATGGCGTTCAAACAAGGAGAGGTCTACCGCTGCCCCGACGACTCCTGCGGCTGCGAGCTGACGGTCACCAAGGCTGCGCCCCCGGACTGCCAGGGCACGAACAACCCGACGTGCTGCTGCGGCAAGACCATGGAGAACGTCTCTACCTGACGACTTGCGCCGGTTCGCTCGATTGACGCACACCGCTGGCTGCCGCAGGGCCATCCCAATGCATGACAGGACGCCGAGCACCGAGCAGATGGGCATCCTGCGCCTGGTGTGCGATGGTCCTGGGCCATGTCACAAGGCGGCGAGGCGCAGAGCATCGGTTGGGGCGACGTCGCCTTCGCCGCCGCGGTGGCCGGAACCCTGAGCGGCGCGCCGTCGACGGCGTGGGCGCTCGTCAGGGGGAGGAGCGTCTTGGAGTCAACCAGGGCGGCCGGGACGTTGATCCCCGGTCGCCGGCACCGGCCCAGCCTGATGGCCGGAGCCGCCGTCCACGTCGTCATCTCGACGTTCTGGACCGCGGTGCTGGCGGCTGCGGCCGCGCGCCGACCCATCCGCACGGCGGGAGCAGCGGGTGCCGGCCTGGCCATCGCCGCCGTCGACTTGGGGGTGATCGGTCGCCGCTACCCAGCGATCAGGGCACTGCCCACGGTGCCGCAATGGCTCGACCATGCCGCGTTCGGCGCGGTCGTCGCCACGACCCTGCGGATTCGGGCTAGACCGCCGAGCCGAATGTTGGGTCAAACATGGCCCCCAACGTCGATCTTTGACCCAACATTCACGGAACTGGCCTGCTGTGCTCCGCGATCGTGCACGAGATGAGCGAGCCGCCGGGAACGGAGTTCAGGGAAGCTGTACTCAACGCCATTCGGGCCCTGCAACCGGGGGAGGTTGTGTCCTACGGTGAGGTCGGCCGCCGGGCTGGGTACCCACGGCGGGCGCGGGGTGTCGGCAACGTCCTGGCCGGACATGCTGGCGCCGACCTGCCCTGGTGGAGGGTCGTGCTGGCCGACGGTCGCTTGGCTGCGCCGCAGTCCAGGCAGCAGCAGCGCATGCTCGAGGCGGAGGGCGTGGATGTCCACAACGGCCGCGTGCTCGGCGGCGTACCCTGAACCGCCGTCTGGTGGGACTCGAGATCGGACCGACGTGTGAGGGGGCTGGCACCACCGCGACGACGCATGGTGCCGCCCTGTTCGCGGCGCGGGAGCGCAGCTTGGCTGGTCGTCGTGCGGAGCTACTGGGTTGACGAACTCGGCGCGTTGATCAAGAGGTCGCGGTCGGTCGGCGGCGCCAGGCGATCACCCGGCCCGCTACGTCGCGCCGGTCGGTGAACCGTTGATGGGTGTCGGCGCCTACTACGCCCGGACCACGCTCCGGCAGCGGTGGCGCAGCTACGCAGGAGTCGCGCTGTTGCTGGGGTTGACGGGTGGTCTCAGCCTGTTCGCGGTCGCCGGGGCCCGCCGGACCCAGTCGTCATACCCGCGCTTCTTGCGGGCGGCCAATACGTCCACGCTGTCGTTCACCTCCGGCGCCATCGATGACGGCAAGGTCGCCCGGGCGGTAGCCGCCCTCCCCGAGGTGGCGCAGTCGCGGTCCTACGTCTCCTTCAACGTGGAAGTCCTCGTACATGGGAAGCCGGATTTCTCCCAGGACCCCGAACCTGTGGGCACGCTCGATGGCCTTTACTACGACCAAGACCGGTTCGCTCCGACCCACGGTCGTCGCCCGGACCCGGCCCACAGCGGCGAGGTGGCGGTCAACGAGTTCGCGGCGGCCAGCTTCGGCTATCGGCTCGGCCAGCGGATCGAGCTCGGCCTGTACTCCCAGGAGCAGTTCGCTGGACCGGCCTTCTTCAGGAACCCTCCGCCACCGAAGCTGCGCAAGACCGTGACTGTGGTTGGCATCGGACTGTTTCCGGACGAAGTGCTGCAGGACGACGGCGACCGTACAACGCGACTGCTGCTCACCCCGGCCTTCACCGAACGGGCCAAGTCCTTGGTGAACTACTCGTTCCAGGGCCTTGTGCTGGCCCACGGCGACGCGGACATCAACTCGGTGGAGCGACGAGTGCTACGCCTCATCCCGCCCGGCACGGGCATCTTCCGGGTCACGTCGGTTGACGAGTTCCACGCCCTGCAATCGATGCGGCCGCTATCCCTCGCGCTCGGCCTGTTCGGCGTGATCACGGGGATCGCCGGGCTGGTGCTGGTCACCCAGGCGCTGGCCCGCTTGATGCGCAACGAACGCGAGGAGCGGGCTGCGCTACGCGCTCTGGGCGCGGCGCCGGGTGCCATAACCCGCACGGCGCTCACGGGCCCGAGCCTGGCGATCCTTGCAGGCACCGCGCTGGCGGTCGTCTTGGCCACCGCCGCCTCGCCGACCATGCCTATCGGAGCGGTTGGCAAGGTCGAGGTGGCCACCGGGATCGACCTCGATCTCACGGTGATGGGTCTCGGCGCGCTGATCATCGTCATGGTCGCAGGCGCATTGACCACCGCCGCGGCCTGGCGGGAGTCGCCGCACCGCTTGGCGGACCGACGCCCATCACCGAGAGCTCCATCGAGGATCGTGGCGGCGGCTTCGTCGGCGGGCATGGGTCCCTCAGCGGTGACTGGGTTGCGGCTGGCGCTCGAACCCGGCGAGGCCGCCACCGCGGTGCCGGTGCGCTCGGTCATGGCCGGCGCCGCCATCGCCGTGATTGCTCTGGTCGCATCCGTCACCTTCGGCGCCAGCCTCAGCACGCTGCTGCACCAACCGCGGCTCTACGGCTGGAACTGGGACGCGACGTTCATCGACGGTCTCGGCTACGGCAACGTCTCGCTCGACAAGGCCGGGGCGATCCTCGACCGCGAGGATCACGTCACCGGCTGGTCGGGTGCCTACTTCGGTTCCGACTCGATCGGCGGCCGCGACGTCCCGTTGCTCGGAATGGACCCCGGAAGCGAGGTGCCCCCGCCGATCGTCCAAGGACGGGCGATCGAACGTTCCACCGAGATCGTGCTGGGAGCAGAGACCGCAGCCAAGCTGAACAAGACCGTCGGCGACAAGGTGACCCTGGCCGGTGACGGTTCTCCTCACGTCGTGAGGGTCGTGGGCATCGCCACCTTCCCCACGATTGGCATCGTCCACGGCGCCCGCACCTCTCTGGGAGTGGGCGCGCTCGTGGCCCATCAGCTCGTGCCCGGCTACGACCGCGACATCACCAACACCAAAACAGGCGAGTTCGGTCCGAACGCGATCTTCATCCGCTTCCGACCCGGGACCAACTCCCGTACCGAGATAGCGCACCTCCGCGAGGCGCTCAGAGCGGTGGCCGACTTCGCCGGCGGAACCGTTCTTCCCGCTCAACGGCCGGCCGAGATCGTGAACTCGCGCTCCATCGGGAACGCGCCCGTGATGCTCGCCGCCGCCCTCGCGCTCGGCGCCATGGTTTCGCTCGGGTTGGCCATCGGCACCTCGGTACGACGCCGCCGCAACGACTTCGTCCTGTTCAAGACGCTCGGCTTCACGCGCCGCCAGCTTGCGGCGACGGTCTCTTGGCAGGCGACCGTCACGATCATCCTCGGCCTGCTCATCGGTGTACCGCTCGGGATAGCGCTCGGTCGGGAGCTCTGGTACGTCTTCGCCCGGAGACTCGACGTGGTGCCCGCAGCGACGGTCCCGTTCCTCGCCCTGCTGGGCGTCGTTGCGGCCGCGATAGCCATCGCCAACGTGGTCGCGGCCGTTCCGGCCCGTAGCGCGCGCCGGGTCGTAGCGCTCCCGCCGAAATCGGAGTGAATACGGCGCGTCCGCCGGCTGGACCTACTGGGCCTTCCAGCGGTTCCAGTACGTGATGCGCTCCACCGGGCCGCGTTCGGCGGGGGAGAACTCGTCGCCGGTCGTGTAGGCCACTGGTAGCAGAGCCACCTGGGTGATGTCCTCGGGGATGCCGAGCAGTTCGCGAGCCTCGGCCTCATGGACCAGGTGGAGCGTGGTGTAGCAGCTGCCCAGTCCGCGACTGCGCAGCGCAAGCTGGAAGCTCCAGACCGCCGGGATGATCGACCCGTAGAACGAGGAGGCCGCCATGGGAGATGTGTCTTCGAGACGGCCCTTGATGCACGGGATCACCATCGCTGGCACTCGGTCGAGCACGGTGGCCAGGTAATCGGCCGAGTCGAGCACCCGGGTGGTCTGATCGGTCATCCGGCCGGTCCGGTAGGTGCCGAGGTAGCGGTCGGCCATCTCGCGGTAGAGACCACCGATCGCGGCCTTCGTGTCGGCGTCGTCGATGACCAACCAGCGCCACGTCTGCGCGTTCCCGCCGGTGGGGGCCTGGACCGCCAGGCGGATGCAATCGAGGAGCACGTCTCGTGGGACCGGCCGTTCGAGGTCGAGCCGGCGGCGCACCGACCGTGTCGTGGAGAGCAGCCGGTCGGTTTCAGCGGTGTCGAACATCAGACCGGTGTAGCGCATCTGCCGGGGCCAAGGTGCGCCTTGTCCATCTCGCCGTCGGTGCTCGGATCCGTGGCGGACGCTGGCCTCGGCCGACAATCGGTTGACGGGCGCGGCGGTCAGGAGCCAACGTCGCCTCCGTGGGGAGCTCGTTTCAAGAGGCGATCACCGTCGTGCCGGTTGCGCCCGGACGCTTCTCCGGAGTGATCAGCCCTGCATGGAACCTGCGACCGCTGCCTCAGGGCGGCATCGTCACGGCGCTCGGACTGCGAGCGATGGAGGAGACGCTGGGGGATCCAACGCAGCGGATCCGGACCCTGCACACAGCGTTCCTGACCCACGTTGCTGACGGGCCGGTGACCATCGAGGTCGAGGTGTTGCGAAATGGCCGTTCGATGTCGCAGCTCCGCGCCGAGGTGGCAAACGTCGGGGCGGCTCGTGGACATGTCACGACCGGGGTCTTCGGGTCCACTCGATCCGGGTTCTCGTTCACCGACCTCGAACCGCCGGTTTCGGTGTCGCCGCCCGCTGACTGCCCGTCGTTCCGGGATCCGCCCCCGGCAGACGCCGAGGCGTTCGAGCCGATGCCGTTCTGGGATCAACTCGTCGAAGGGCGCGCGGTGATGGGTCACGCACCCTGGGACGACTACGTGCCCGATCGGGCGGAGCGGGCCATGTGGTACCGGTTCGATGACCCGCCGTTCCTCCCAGACGGCACGCTCGATCCGCTCGCGCTTGTCGTGTTGGCCGACACGATGCCGGGAGCAGTGGGCGAGAAGATCGGGCGACAGGAGCGAAGCTGGTTCGCGCCGAGCGTCGACCTGACCGTCCACGTGCTGGCCCCGTGCCGCTCAGCCTGGGTCCTGGCCCACAACCGTGCTCGCTATGCCGGCGACGGGTACGCCTCTGCGGACATGGCCCTCTGGGACTGCGGTCCAGCCGGCACGGGCCAGCCACGCCTCGTCGCGTATGCCACCCAGGTGTTCCTGTTCACCTTCCCGGAGATCTGACTTCTCGAGCCCAGAGGGAAAGCCGCTCGGGGCGGACGTTCCTGGTCCACGTGTCCACCAACCAGCCCGGCGTGACCACCCAGTTCTACCGAACCCCTATGTCTGGATCTGCCGCGCCAACAGCGCATCCGGACCGGGCCACCCGGTTTGTGTTCCCTCAGGCGGGGGACACCTGCAGCTTCATGCCTGCGGCGTAGTGGCCCGGTTCGTGGCATCCGATGAGCAGGTTCTCTCCAGCCTGGAACGTGTAGGTGATCTCGCCCTTGTCACCGGGCTTGACCGTGATCCCCTCGTTCTCGGTCATGGTCCTGTGATCAGCGGCCTGGCTACCCTTGCCCCTGCTACCGGCGCGGTTCATCTCTGTTTCATGATCAGCTTGGGTCTGCGCATCTCCGATGATCGCTTCGTGGTCGGCTTCGCCGACGTTGGCGAACTCGAAACGGACGGTTTCGCCGGCTGTAGCCGTGACCGTGGTGGGGGCGAAGGCGTTGTCGCGCATCTCCACCTTGATGGTCCGCTTGCCGCCCGAGTCGGAACCGATGGTCGAGACGTCGTCGCTACCGCAGGCCGTTACGACGAGGATGATCCCGAGGAGGACGGCCATCAGCTGAGGGCTGAAGCGTTTGGTCATGGCATGCCCATCACTCCACACTTGACCGCGGTTTGCATTCCTGAGTGACTGCCATTACCAACCCATCCGGGCGCTGGCGAAGACTCCACGGACGAGGGGTCAGCCGCTGTCGTCATCCTGCCTCTCGCCGAGTTGGCCGACACGGCATGTTCAGCATGGATGTTCGTGGTTGGTACGTCCGATTGCCTTTGGGCTCAGTGTTGTCCCGAGCAGGTGGGTCAGCTGCGCAAGGACGGAGTGGGTGTGGCCGAGGTACAGCACGATGATGCGTCCGCGGGCGAAGAAGTGCGGTGGACCAACCCAGTCCACCATGACGGCTCTGGTTCCCGTGCGGATGTCTGAGCCGCTGGCTCCGATGCCGTCGGAATGATCGGCCCGCGCCTGGTCCGATGCGTATGCGTAGACATGGATCAGCTCCCGATCGACGCAGAGGATCGTCGGCGGGATACCGAGCACGCCGTCGCCGCCAACGTTCGTTCCAACGATGCGGATGTGGTGGCCCACGTCGCTCAGGTCGTTCATGAACTGCGTGAGCTCGTAGCCGTTGCTGGGCTTTGTGGTCGGGCCAGTCGTCGAGCTCCTGTGGATCCTTGGCGAGCTCCGCGGAGGTCCGGAGGCGCGGTGGGCTGGACGGTCGGAGGTTGGCGTGCATGCGACCGGTAGCAGCAGGACCAAGACCGTGATCGCTCGTCGTCGCATCGCGTCTCCTGGCGTCGGCTTGTGACAGTAGAGACGCCGGCACCGGCCACTTGGTTCCCGCCGCTCGAACACTCGGCTCCACAGAACGACAGCAATTCATGGCGAACGGTGGTGAGCGACTGCTTGATGGGCGTTGGGCGCCGTTGCTGGGTCAGGCGAGGCGTGGACAAGAACGTCGGTCAGTCGCGGTATGGCGTGGATGACCTGGTGCTCGACATGGTGCGCGAGTTGGTGAGCAGCGACGACGTCGAGGCCACCGGGTACGAGGATTTCGGCCTCACCGTGGAGCCGGTGGCCAATCCATCGCACTCGAAAGTGCTCGACCGCGATGACGCCGGGAACCATCGCACCAGCCGAGCGAGCATTGGCGACCAGTTCGGGATCAACTGCGTCCATGAGCCGATGCCAGACGCTGCGCACGGCGCTGCGCACGACCGAGACGATGGCGACGGTGATGAGCAAGCCAACAACCGGGTCGGCCCAACGCCAGCCGAGAGCGACTCCGCCGGCGCCGGCGAGTACTGCTAAGGACGTGACACCGTCGGCGCGGACGTGAACGCCGTCTGCGACAAGGGCTGTTGAACCGATCCGTCGGCCGGTGGTGATCCGGACCCGGGCCGCAACTTCGTTGCCGATGAAGCCGATCAACGCCGCGGCTGCGACCCAGCCGAGAGCGTGAACGTCGGCGGGATGCAGTAGTCGGTTGACGGCTTCGTAGCCCGCGACCAGCGCCGAGATGACGACAACCAGGACCACGGTCAACCCGGCGAGGTCCTCGCCGCGGCCGTAGCCGTAGGTGTAGCGATCGTTCGGGGCGCGGCGTCCGATGACGAAGGCCAAGCCCAGCGGCAGGGCGGTCAACGCGTCACCGAAGTTGTGCAAGGTGTCGCCCAACAAGGCAACTGAGTGGCTGAGAAGGACAACCCCGCCCTGCACGACGGTGGTGATCCCAAGGACGACGAGCGAGATCCACAACGCCCGGGTCCCGTCGTGACTGGCCTCCAGCTCAGAGTCGATCTGATCCGCCACGTCATGGCTGTGACCACCGACGAGATGACGCAACCTCGTCAAGGGGCCGTCACCGTGCTCGTGCCGCTCACCGGCTTGGTCGTCGTGAGGGTGGTGGCCCGTCCCGACGTGGACCCCGTGGTCGTGGGTCGTCATGCGGGCTCTGCCCGGACCTCGGCGTCGTGATGACCGCCGCCGGCGAGATGCTGAGCGTGGGAGATCGCTTCCTCTGCCAGTCGTCCCACGTGGTGGTCACTCGCCGCGTAGTAAATGCGATTGCCATCTCTGCGAGTCGTGACCACCCGGGCCAGGCGGAGCCTCATCAGGTGCTGAGACACAGCGGCCGGCTGAACCGCAACGTGGGCCGCCAAGTCGTTGACCGAGTGTTCCCCGTGGACCAGTGCCCATAGGATCCGCAGCCGAGTCGGATCGGCCAACAGCTTGAAGACATTGGCCGCTTCCTGGAACTGCTCCATAGGAAGGTCCTCAACTACCTGCGTATTCACGCAGGTAGGTTAACATCGCTTCCGGCCGATGACTCCAGCGTGTCCACTCAAGGGTGGTCGTGGAGTGTTCTCTGGAGGCGATGCAGGCGGGACAGGATGTGTTCGGGCGTCAGGTCGGGCTTGTCGCCGTGGGTGCGAGCGTGGTTCTGGACGTCGGTCACGAGCTCGTCTTCGCTGTCGGCGGTGATGGGGGTCCCGCAATGTCTGCAGGTCATGCTGAGGCTCATGTTGTTCCCTTCAGCGTGTGGGATGGAGGCGATTGCATCTGGGTGCCGGGGTAGGTCCGTCATGACTAGTCCTCCATTCGACGAGCGGCAGCGCATCTCACGGCCAGGCCCAAGAGTTATCAATACATACTGTCACTGTCAAGTCACAGTGTCGCTCTATCGTCGTTGCGTACGATGGGAGGGTGCCGAAACTGTGGACCGACACCATCGAGACGCACCGTCGAGAGGTCCATGACGCTGTCCTGGACACGGCTGCCGGGCTCATCGCCGAGAACGGTCTCCTTGCGGTGACGATGTCGCGCATCGCCCAAGAGACAGGTATCGGGCGAGCGACTCTCTACAAGTACTTCCCGGACGTCGAATCCATCCTGCTTGCGTGGCATGAGCGCCAGATCGCCATGCACCTCGAACAGCTCGTCACGGTGAGCAATCAGGGCGGCGATCCGGTCCACCGTCTCCAGGCCGTCCTGGAGGCCTACGCGCTCATCACCCACGAGGCGCACGGCCACCCCGACAGCGAGCTAGCAGCCTCCATGCACCGTGACCAACAAGTACACCGAGCCGAACACCAGCTACAGCGGCTCGTTCAGGGCCTACTCTCAGATGCCGCGAAGTCGGGCGCCATCCGGCACGACATCCCCCGAGGCGAACTGGCTACCTACTGCCTCCACGCGCTGGCAGCCGCAAGCAGATTGCCCTCCAAAGCCGCTGTGCGGCGACTCGTAGCGCTGACTCTCAGCGGTCTGGAACCGCCCGACTGATCGCCCCACGACAGCTTGCTCTTCGGTCGAAGACCGCAGCCGAGTGGGGTTTCATGCTTGCCCGCCCCCGATGGATGGTGCCGGCGGTCTCACTCGGTACGGAGGACGGTCGCCGGGCGCAGGCGCCCGGCTGCCCAGGCGGGTGCCGCGGCGACGGCGTTGGCGATGGCCAGAGCGGCTGGGATGAACACGAGCACGGCGAGGACTGGCACTTGCGGATCCGGAGCCACCCCCAGGCGAGTGGCGAAGAATCGCCAGGCCTCTCGTCCAGCTGCCACGCCGACGGGCAGTCCGATGAGGAGCGCGATGACGACGACGATGGTGGCCTGCCAGGCCACCGCGGCTGACACCTGACGCCGTACGAACCCGAGGGTCTTCAGCACGGCGAGGTCGCGCCGCCGGCGCCGGACCGACGTGACGAGGAGGTGGGCGACGGTGGCCACGGCCAGCAGTGCCAGGACACCGGCGAGCGCCAAGGGAGTTGTCTTGATCCGGGCGTAGTTGTTCACGTCCGCGGGCCGTTGGGCTGTGACGGCGCGGCATTCCTGATGGCATACGCCGGTGGCTTTCAGGTTGCGGGCGAATCGGGCGATGTTGTCGTGCTCGCTCGGGCCGTGCACCATGCCGACCAGGAAGAAGTTGAAGCCGTCAGGATTGGGTCCGGGATCCAGCAGCGCCGCCCCGTCGCCGAGACTGGTCGGCGTGTCCTGGCCTTGGCCGAAGAACGGGAAAACCGCCCGGCCCACGACCTGCATCGTTCGTGGCGGGTTGTCGCCCTGGCGGGCCACACTGACCGTTTGGCCTACGTGGCGGTGGGCGCGGGCCAATGTCTTGCTGCCGAGCACGATCTCGTCGCTGGCCCGGGGGGCTCGGCCCTCGAGGAGGGTGGGGAACATCGCGGGGCCATGGGCGCCGGTCAGCGCGATGGTGAAGACATGGCTGCCGGCAACGGTGGCGTCGCTGTGGTTGCCGAACGTCCAGCCCGCCACACCGGGCTGCTTCCGCAGGAATGTCTCGACATCGCGCCGGGGGACCTGGCCGAACTCGACATCGACCGATACCTGCCAGGTCTGGCCGTAGAGCCGGGGCGTGTTGACCATTCGGACCATGCTGGTGCCGAATGTGAAGGCGCCCGTCAGGGTGGCCACCGCGACCGCGGCGCCGACGAGGGTGCTGCGAGTCGGGACCGCAGTGCGTCCCCGGCCTGGCTCGAGCGCGAGACGGGCCCCCACCGTGGCGCTCACCGGCGCACTGGTGCGGGTCAGCGATGCAAGGATCCGCGATCGCCGCTCGACCGCACGGAAAGACGCAGCACTCCCGGCCCCGGCATCCACACGCCACACCGCTAGGGCCAGGCGCAGCGCGAACACCACGACGATGGCGAGGGCGCCCAGCCCCAAGATCGTCCAGTTGATCGCCAGGCCAGGGTGCGGTTCAGCCACCCGGGACGGCCCGATCGGCATCAGGGGCGACGACGCGATCGCCACAACTACCGCCATGGCAGCCCCGACGGCCACGGTGAGACCGACCTCGGCCATCGCCACCGCCCTGAGCTGGGCCGGCCTCAGGCCGAGCGCCCGAAGCGTGGGATGGTCACCGGAGGCGACGAAGACCTGTCGAACAAGGATCTCGCCCATCGCCAGCACCGCGGTCAGCGCGACCAGCAGCGCGAACAACGCCAGAGCCACCGCTTGTGGATGGATGCCTTGCTCGACCCTGCCCGCCTGCTGATGCTCGTCGACCACGAACAACTGCCCCCCGGTCTCGGGATGAAGGGGCACCAAGGCTTGAGCCCGGCGCCGGAAAGCGGCGACTGAGACACCTTGGTCGAGGCGGACGAACGCCGCGTCATACGTATAGACGTCCGGACTCAACCGGCGAAGCAGCGCCGGCGTCACCAGGAACGACTCCTCGGATGCCAACGCGTTGACCGGGATCACGTTGTCGCGGGTCACGGCGACCCCGACCACACGGACTGTCAGCGGGGTGGCATGGGCCACGTCGACGCCGCCCTGACCGGATGGACCGACCAGCAGGCGCAGCACGCTGCCCACGTGCAAGTGAAGCTGGGCGGCCACTGTCGGGTCCGCCACCACCTCATCAGGGCGGGCCGGATCGAACATCCGGCCCTGGGTGACCTTGGGCCGCTCGATGCCCCGGCCGAGCCGGGCATCGGTGCCGGCCTTCAAGAGAACCTCCGCTTTACCGTGCCCAGAGACCACCGCAGAGACCCCGACGGTCGGGGCGACCACCTCGACCCCGGGCAGCCCGGCGACCGCGGCGTAGTAGCGCGATACCCCGCCCAAGTTCTGACGACCTCCGGGACCGCTCGTCGCAATCTCGACGTCAGCGGCCCGGGACGAACGCAGGAATCGGGCGTAAGCGGTATCGGTGCGGCGAGCCCCAGCCGCCGTCGTCAGCACGACACCCCCGGCCACCCCGACCAGGAGCGCGGTGCTCAGCCACGCCCGCCAACGCAATCGCAGATGCGCCCGCACCACGGTCAACACCGCACTCATCCCACCACTCTCTCCCGGCATGCACGCCGGCGACAGACTGCCAGCACCCGCGACAAGGTGGTACCAGCCTCCCGGCGGCGCGACCGCCGCACGGCCCTTGGTCGCCTCGTCTGGGTTCTGACTCCTGAAAATCGATCGCAGCGAACAACCATCCCCTGACGGCCCTGAAGTTCCTCGAACACGCGGCCCGCCAACAGCGCGATTACAGCTACCGCGGGAAACCGATGGCCTCGATCAGCGTGGCCGCCACCGATACCGGGTGGCCGCTGGATCGGATCCTTCGAGAACGACTCTGGTCACGCTCGACCTACGCAACTACAACCGTCGGCACGGTTCGCAGGGCGGGCTACGAGCTCTTGGCGACCCACAGCAGACCGCACTACGGACATCCTTCTGCCTTCGGCGACGTTCGAGAGCGCCACTACGCTGTTGTCGTTGTTCGGAGCTGGCACGACCAACCCGTTTCGCCGGCGGACGAGGTGAGGGATGGAATCTGACGAGGTGACCGCCGAGGTGGACATTCCCTGCGACGTCCAGCAGGAGGATGAGACCGGCCACGTGTGGGCGTTCCTCGATGAGGCGCGCGATCCCTCGCGGATCGCCGAGGGAGCGATCGTGGTCTCCGGCGATGAGGTGGACTCCGTCTTCGCTCGCGTCGTCTCGCTCACTGTCAGGCCAGGCGGCACCAAAGTGCATCTGGAGATCCTGCCGGGCGACCCCCTCGAGTACGCCGACGCTCCCCGCTGCGCGCACCTCCTGTCCGCCTGAGCGCGTCCGACTGGTGCCAGCGAGTGCCAACCTGTGGCGGTTGGTGTTGTGCAGTCCCGCGGGATTCTCGCGGGATTGAGCGCCAAGCGGTGAGATCCACAGCTCCACCAACTCGTAGGAACAGCCTCTGACCCGCACTCTTCCAACTTCAGCCCTCGTGGGGCCGGTCGAAAACCTCGTCTGACCAGGTCATGTGGGGTTGTGAAGGAGCGGTGGGAACGTATCTGTCTGATCTGGGAACGGATCGCGGCCCAATCCCCTGTCATCGAATGTCTGCGGATGTCATGGCTGAGAGCTAGAAGCCCCTCCTCGGGCGACGGTCGTTGGGACGGTGGCCGAAGATGGGCCGACCTCCTCCGGGTCGCGGCCCACGTCCTCGCGGGGCTCCCTGTGGTGCGCCTCCGCCGAAGCCTCGGAGGTGATCGAAGATGGCCTGGTCCGGGTCGAGAGTCGGGAGCGATGGCGGACGGAGGTTGGTGGCTCCAAGGGGACAGTTGGCGAGGCGCTCGAAGAGGGCGTTGGCGTCCTCGCCGATGAGGTTGAACGCGGTGTGGGCCATGGCGTCGGCCACGTCCTTGGTGCGGGTGTCGCCGGCCTCGGAGGGTTCGATCCGGCCTCGGACGTACTGGAGGCCGCGGAGCTCATCGCGGGCGAGGGCGTAGTCGGGAGCGTGGACGATGCCGTGACCGATGGCCGTCTTGTAGATCTCGTAGACCTGCAGGTTCCGGTCCTTGGTGGCGAACCGTTCCTCGATGGTGGGCCGGCGCGGGAGGTTGAGCCTCTCGGCGCGACTACGAAGGCGCTGGAGGCTGCTGGCGCTGTTCCACTGGTCGAAGGTGAGGGTCTGGATGTTGAAGGCCTGGATGTAGCCGAGGATCTCGTCCTCGATGGCCATGTAGTTGACGATGCCCTCGGGAAAGTCCGACGGCGCCCAGTGGTGGATGAGGTCGAACACGACGTGCGGGATCTCATCGTCGTCGTACTCGATGTGAGCCACGGCGAACCCGAAGTTGGCCTGGGACAGGGACGGGTCGGCGTGGGCGGCGTACACCATGCCCAAGGCGCCTTCCTTCTGCATGCCGAGCCGCGCCCCCTTGTAGGGGGCGAAGAGCCGGTCGATAAAGGTGAGCGTCAGGTAGGCGAACTGGCTCTGGCGCCACTGGGCTTCGATCTCGACGGCGAAGGCTTCGGGGTTGGCGGCCTTCTTGGCCTGCAGGACCTTGTCGTTGGTGATGATCGGGCCCCGCCCGCCCTCGTACCGAAGGCCTCCGGGCCACATCTCGAGCATGTGGGCGATGCCGTGGTCCTTGTACAGCGCCCAGCTCGGCAGCTGCAGCACGAAGATGTCGGGGTAGGCCGGCTCGCCCGTGGTGGGCTCGATGGCCATGGCGAGCTTGTAGGACTCCCAGGCCTGGCCCTGCTGGTCCCAGGGTGAGGTCGTCTGGATGATGGGGGCGTCCCCGCCGAACTGGGCGGTGCCGGGGTGGGCGGCCTCGAACAGCTCGATTGAGGTGACGGTGGACCCGGCCCCCTGGAGGAAGGCGAACTCATCGAAGCCGAGCATGAAGGTGGCCGGTCCCCGGGGCCCCGCCAAGGTGGTCTCGGAGGCGCGAATCTCGATGAGGGCCTTGTTCCGATCCGTGACGTCGACGCCAGCGGCGATCTGCTTGGGCGTGAACATGACCACGCCGTCGGTGCTGGCGATGGGGTGGAAGGGTTCGAAGGCGGGGCTTGTGCAGATCATCTGGACGAGATCCCGGACCTGGTTGCGGATGGCCGCGTCCTTCTTGCCGGCGAAGACGAGAGCGCTGAGCCGCTTGAGTGGGTCGATGCCGTAGACCTCGTGGGGGTCGTCCTGGCTGATGAGCCTCCAGATGACCCATGCCATGAAGATCGAGACGATGAAGTTCTTGCTTCCACGGCGGCCGAGCAAGAGCTCGATCTGATGGAACCACTTTCGGCGCTGCTCACGGTTCCAGCCCATCCGCCGGAGAAGATCGCCGGGTGTGCCGCGGGTTCCGGACCAGGCGGCGTCGTCGACGTCGCCGGTGCGCTGGAAGCCCTCTTCCCACTCGGCGATGACGGCGAGGTCGTACTCGGTGAGGAGATCCTCCGCGAGCGACATGATCTTCAGGACGGTGCCCTGCCGAGGGAACACGACCTTGTTGAGGAACCGCTCGTTGGTGGCGAAGTCGATGATGTTCAAGGGCTGGTCGGGCAAGGCAAGGTGGGGCGGTGTCGGAGGTCGCAGCTTGCGCTCGAGGGCGGTGAGGCGGTTGGTGGGGTTGGCCATCAGTGGTCACCGCCTTCCTGGAGCTGGCGCTCGAGGGCGGCGAGGCGCTCCTCGATCTCGGTTTCGTGGCGGAGCCGAGACATGAGCACGAGCGTGAGCTGGGCGGCACGGAGCCGGTCCGCAGCTCGGCCCTCCGCCATGCACTCCCGAAGCACCTGCAGGGCCTCGGTGCTCATGGCGGTCAGCGCGCCGGTCACCTGGGCGACGCGCTCGCCTCGACGCCGTGAGACTCGGGCGTGGAAGTCGGCGTCCTCGAGCCGGCGGCTGACGGTCCGACTTGTCACACCCGCGGCCTTGCCAGCCTCGGGGTAGCTCAGCCCCATTGCTGGCTCTACGCGTCCGAGTAGGGAGAGCGGCTTCGGATGTGGGGTGGCCGGGGTCGGTTTGGCCATGTGACTCCGCCGGCGTGGAGCAGGACGCGGAGGCGGTAATTCTCGAAGGAGCGGAAGCCGTG
>JAABUN010002539.1_pt1 | contig 32013 bp, 33 predicted proteins | sample 5559311 | NCBI WGS metagenome assembly JAABUN01 (sample SAMN10711877, study PRJNA513370) | rock metagenome | isolation source: Antarctica rocks | place: Antarctica: Victoria Land, Siegfried Peak sud | reverse complement strand
GTCACCGCCTGGGCCGCGCGCCGGAATGCCGCCATCCAGGCCATTGACTGGCAGTTCACGACCGAGGACGCCCGGATCAAGCTCCGGCGCCTCTATCCGGCATTTGATGCCTGACAGAGCACTAGTATCAACAACGATTCAGCAAGGAATCGTGCTCGGCCGCCGTTCTGGTCCATTCGATAGTGTTCACGGCGACACCCTCGGAAATCTCCGGAGGTGTCGCGAAGAATGCACTCTGAAGACTGTCGATGTATTGCGTCGACCTACGCGTCAGGCTTCTGCGCGATGACGAGCGTCCGGTGTTCGTTTGTCTCCAGACCGCGCGGTGAGCCAAACTGCCGGATGAGCTCATTGATGACGCCATGATACTTTGCAATGCTGAAGTCTTCCGGCACTGGGTTTGCCCCGGCGATCGCCTGGAACCAGAAGACGAGCGACGGGACATCCTTTACCCAGTAGCGGACATCGTAGTAACCTTCCGCCACCAAGCGCCACCCTCTTGCTGTCATGTCTGACAGAAAGGATTGGTGATCGTCCTCGAAGTGGGCTGCACTCCCAGTGTTGAAAGCCTCGCGGATGTTGGCCATGTTCCGAGAACCCACGCCTTGGCTGATAAAACCTCCCCCTGCCTTCGTCACACGGTCGAGTTCAGGGGCAAAGGTCGGTGCGTGGCGCGTGAGTACGACATCGAACGCACTATCGTCCAGTAGATCGAGTCGTTCGGCGCTCCCTGGCAGGAACTGGACGTTGGTGTGACGGGCGGCATTGTCTCGGGCAACCCGGACCATGTCCGGGTCTGGGTCGACACCGATCGCGCGCAGGTACTTGTCCGCGAGACTGAGCAGCCGTTCACCACCGCCTGTCCCAATGTCGAGCACCACATCGGTTGGTCGCAGGAATGACGACACGACGTCGAGGTATTCCCAAGTCACCGGTGCTCGTTCCACCGACATGCGGCTGAAATCCCAGCCGTGTCGCTCGCCTACCTCATCGGCGATGGCCTGAAGTTCTTTTTCTGTGTATTCCCGGAGTTCCATGCGTGACTCTGTTTCCTTGACTGAAGACGAATTCGTCGGTTCCGGAAACAGAATCGGTACTCACAGCTTTGCCCTTCGAGAGATTGGAATGTCGAGGAATCCATCGTAGCACTTCGGCCGACGCACCTTTCGCGGACTGATGCGTGCAGCAGCGACACGCGTCGGGGCCGTAGCAATAATGGCACGCATCCGGAACATCGCCCGAACCAGCGAGGACGATACGATGATCCCGATCAAGCCCGGAGCACTCCGACCCGGCGAGACGGTCGGGATCATCAGCCCGTCATGGTTCGGGGGTCCGTCGTTCGAGCGTCGTCTGAACCGCGGCATCCGCCAGTTCGAAGCTCTCGGGTTCCGCACCCGGATCGGATCGCATGCCCTGGGCAACGCGGGATGGGTTTCCGCCTCACCGCAAGAGCGAGTATCCGATCTTCACGACATGTTCCGCGATCCCGAAGTCCGCGCGATCATCGCGACGATCGGCGGTGATCATGCCTGCCAACTGCTGCCGCTTATCGACTGGAACTTGATCCGCGCCAACCCCAAGGTGTTCATGGGATTCTCGGACATTACGGTGCTCAACGTCGCGATCTGGACCGAGACCGGGATGGTTACCTTCAACGGCCCGTCGGTGATGACGGACTGGGCCGATTACCCGGCAATGCCCGCGTTCGCCCGTGAATCCGCCCTGACCGCGATCACACGTGCGGAACCATTCGGGGTGCAGCGGCCCGCCCCGGCCTGGACCGAGGAATTCCTCGATTGGGAGACGGGTGAGGACGAGACGCGGGTCCGGGTAATGACGCCATCCCCTGGCTGGACCTGGCTGCGGGAAGGCCAAGCCGAAGGGGACTGATTGGCGGCTGCCTGGAGAGCCTGCAGCACCTTCGCGGCACCCGCTGGTGGCCGGACGTCACTGACGCAATCCTGTTCCTGGAGACCTCGGAGGAGCGTCCGTCCCCAGCGACGATCGACGGCATCCTCCCGGACTACCAGAACATGGGCGTCTTGGCTCGGATTCGAGGCATGGTCGTTGCCCGGCCCTATGGATACACGGACGACGATCGCCTCCGGCTCCACGAGGTGATCCGGGACCGGACAGCGCAATGGGCAATCCCGGTGTTGGCGGACATTGATGCCGGCCACACCTCGCCGATCTTGACGTTGCCGATCGGCTGCCAGGCCCGGCTGGAAAGCGCCGGTGCTGGCCTGGAGATCATGGAAGCGGCGGTCCGCTGAGCTGTCGAGTCTTTCGACTACAGCAAATTTAAACGGGGCAATTCGAGCGATTCCCTTTCTCACGACTTTGCGATTCCGTCGAGCAGCAAGTATGATGAGTGGGATGATCCCACACTCGGTGCGATCATTGAAGGAGGATTCATGGTTACCGTAAAGATTGACGACAAGGGACGATTATCCATCCCCGCCGATATTCGAGGGCAACTCGGCATCCAGACCGGAGATGTGTTCTTTCTGGAAACGAATGCTGACCATACCTTGATTCATCTCGCCAAGGCCCAAAACCCGTTCGACGGTCTCGCCGAGCATGCGGCGGAAGAATACCGAAAGGGTCGAACTCGCAGGTTGAGAGACTATGCCTCGGACCGAGGCATCTCTGTAGATGACCGGGAGTGACCGGTTCGAGGTCGAGATTCTATCCTAGGTGGAGAAGGATCTCGATGACCTCAAGCACCACAGGGAACAGGCAGTTGCGGCCATCCCGCAACTGGAGACGAACCCGCTGCTCGGTCACACACTAACCGGCAGTTTTCACGGAACACGGTCCCTTGAGTTCAACCTGAAAGGGGGCGGTGCATACCGAGCCGTCTACACCGTGATCGATGAAACTCGTGTTTGTATCATCTTTATCGTCGGACCTCACGAGAACATCTACAAAAAGGCAGACCGACGCTGGGCCGCGGTGAAGAAAAGACTCTAGGCAGTGCGGGTCAGGCGCGAGTATTCATTGACAAGCCCGTCTGTTGCAGCATCGGTGTTACCAGCCGAGGGAGGCGAGGAGGGGCAGGCAGCGAGTGATCGAGTCACGGGTCCACGGCTGGGTTCGCGGGTCGGCGAGGATCTCCGGGGCGGTCATCCAGGCGATCGCGGCGACCTCCTCCGGTGCGGCGATCGACGGCTCGCCCACGACGCAGCGGGCCATCAGCACCACGTCGAGGACATGGAGCGCGTCGATCGCGAAGACCTTGTTCTCGACGTGATGCCAAGGGCCATTGACCTTGAGGCCGACCTCCTCGTGAACCTCGCGGGCGGCGGTCCGTTCGAGGACGTCGCTTCCCTCTCCGTCCCATTCGACCGTTCCGCCGGGAAACGTGAGCCACCCCACGCCATGGGATTCCACGCCACCGCGCTCGATCATCAGAAACCGCCCGCCGCGTTGGATGACCGCCTCGACGTTGACGCTGAACATCGGCGCGCTCAACGGACTGCTCGCTTCCTGGAGAAACCATCGATGTCAACACGGATATGGCCTGCCGCCGCGCGGGACGGCGAGGAGCTCCCGCACCATGACAACGGGCAGGACTGGATTGTCTCGTGGCACCCGCCAACCGTGCCACCGGATGGCACGCCGCATGGCGCGGCGGGGATCTGCCTGACGGGCAACGCCGAGATCGTCCTTGTCCGAAACGCAGGAGGTTGGGAGATTCCGGCCGGTCGGCCGGAAGGCGACGAAACCTGGGAGGAGACGCTCCGTCGGGAGATGATGGAGGAGGCGTGCGTCGCCGTCGTCGAGGCGAAGCTGCTCGGGTTCAGCCGCGGCAAGTGCCTTCGCGGCGAGCAGAAGGGACTCGTGATCGTCCGCTCGGTGTGGAGGGCGGAGGGCGAGCTTCGTCCCTGGAACCCGCAATTCGAGATGACCGAGCGACTCGTCATCCCAATTTCTGAAGTGTGGAATCGCCTGACCATCCCGGAATCGGTCACCATGGCGCGAATCAACGCCCGGATGCTGGTCGAGGCCGGCATTCCTTCCCTGCCAGGCTAAGGACGACCATTTTACATTGTCTCAAGGGATATGTCGTGCAAAGGTCGGCTTCGCATCCTCATGGCGCTTCTGAGACCGGGGTCCGCGGTATCATCGGAAAGCAACGATAGCGAGACCGCCGGTCGATCACTCTTGCGATCGTCGTCCATACTCTCCCTCACCGTTCCCGAGGCTCCCATGAAGCAGCTCGACCTTTCGATCCCCGATGAGCGCCTCGTGCTCATGCTCCGCGCGCTCGGCAACCCGGCCCGGTTCCGGATCGTCCAGGAGCTTCGCGAGCGGGGCGTCTGCCAGACCGGCCCCCTCGCCGACGCCCTCCCCCTCGCCCAATCGACCGTCTCCGAGCATCTCCGCCGCCTGAAAGAAGCCGGTCTGGTGACCGGCGAGATCGACGGACCGGCCACCTGCTACTGCATCGATGAGCGGGCGTTCGCCTGGTTCCAGGAACGGATCGCCAGCCTTGGAACGAGCACGCCAGCCGCGAGCGCTTGACACCTCACCCTTTATCGTCTATTTTCGATGAGTCCCACGGCGCCTGATCGTGGGCCGGAATGAGCGCCATATCGTCAATTTACGATTATTCGATGGGGCAGCCCATGGCCACCCACTCCCCACGCAATCCTCTCCCGGTCGCGATCGTCGGCGCCGGCCCGGTCGGTCTCGCCGCGGCGGCCCAGCTCGCGATCCGCGACGAGCCGTTCGTGCTCCTCGAAGCCGGCCCTGGCGCCGGCACGGCGGTCGATGCCTGGAGCCACGTCAAGATCTTCTCGCCCTGGCGCTACAACATCGACCGCGCCGCGCGTCAACTGCTCGAGGGGATTGGCTGGACGGAGCCGGCCCCCGGCGCCTGCCCCACCGGGCGCGAGCTGATCGACGCCTACCTCGCCCCCCTCGCGGCCCATCCCGCGATCGCGCCGCATCTCCGCACCGGCACCCGCGTCGTCAGGATCGGCCGCGAAGCGCTCGACAAGATGAAGAACGGCGAGCGGAAGAAGAGCCCCTTCGCGCTCCAGGTCGAGAGCGGCGACGGCGAAATCGACAGGCTCCTGGCCCGTGCGGTGATCGACGCCTCCGGGACGTGGGACATCCCGAATCCGCTCGGCGCCAACGGGATGCCGGTTCCCGGCGAGCATACGCTGCGCGATCGCATCACCTACGGGATCCCCGATGTGCTCGGCGCCGCCCGAGCCGACTTCGCCGGACAACGGGTGCTCGTCGTTGGCAGCGGGCATTCGGCATTCAACGTCCTGCTCGATCTCGCCCGCCTGGAGCAAGAGGCTCCCGGCACCGAGATCCACTGGGCGATCCGGCAGCGCGCCGGGCGCCCGTTCGCCGGGCAAGTGTTTGGGGGGGAGACGTCCGACGCACTCCCCGGGCGCGGCTCGCTCGGCAAGCAGGTGCGGCAGCTCACGTCGTCGGGCCGTCTCACTCTCCACACCGATGTCCAGATCACCCGGCTTCACGCCACCGGGTCCGGCATCCTCGTCGAGACGAACGGAAAGCCCCTGGCAACGGCATTGCCGGAGGTCGACCGGATCATCGCCGTCACCGGGTTCCGGCCCGATCTCGCGATGCTCCGCGAGCTGCGGCTCGATCTCGACCCCGCCGTGGAGAGCCCGACCGCGCTCGCCCCGCTGATCGACCCCAACCTCCACTCCTGCGGGACGGTCCCGCCGCACGGTGCCGGGGAGCTGGCGCATCCGGAGCCCGATTTCTACATTGCGGGGATGAAGAGCTATGGGCGGGCGCCGACATTTCTGATGATGACCGGCTACGAGCAGGTGCGCTCGATCGTCTGCGCGCTGACGGGGGATCTCGACGGGGCGCGAAACGTGGAGCTGGCGCTGCCCGCGACGGGGGTCTGCTCGTCGGACCTCGCCGGGGCGAGCGCCGAAGGCGATGCCGGGTGTTGCGAGACGGTCGCGGCATCGACGAAGATCGCCGAAGCCACCGGCCGCCGCACCGATCCGGCGGCCCCCGCCGGTTCCTGTTGCGGCGGAGCGACGACCGATCCCGGCGAGCGCGAGCTGGTCCAGATCGCCCCCGGCGGCCCGCGGGAGCTGACCCGCGCTGGCGGACTGGGCACCGGAAGCGGCTGATACGATCGCGCGATGAAAGACGCGTCCGGTTCGGAGACCCATATCACAAAGCGGCGCCCGCCGTTTTCCGGCGGGCGTCTGTTTCATGGCTGGGTTCAGGTGATCGCCTTGTCGTGGACGGAGCTGATCTCCTGGGGCATCGTGTACTACGCCTTCTCCGTGATGATCGTCCCGATGAACCGAGATCTCGGCTGGTCGCGGGTGGAGATCACCGGGGCGCTCTCGACCGGCCTGCTGGTCTCGGGCGTCGCGAGCATCCCAATCGGGCGGTGGATGGATCGCCACGGCGTGCGGGCGGTGATGACCTGCGGATCGATCGCCGCGCCGGTGCTGGTCGTCGCCTGGTCGACGGTTTCCACCCTGAGCCACTTCTATTTGATTTGGACCGGGCTCGGGGTCACGATGGCGGCGATCCTGTACGAGCCCGCGTTCGTGGTCGTGACCGCCTGGTTCACGCGGGATCGGGGCCGGGCCCTGGCGGTCCTGACCTTCTTCGGCGGGTTGGCGAGCGTCGTGTTCCTGCCGCTGACGACCTGGCTGGTGGATCGCCGGGGTTGGCGCGAGGCATTGCTGATCCTGGCCGCGACGCTGGCGGTGACGACGATCGCGCCGCACTGGATCGTCCTGCGGCACCGGCCCGCCGACCTCGGTCTGACCCCGGACGGGATCGACACCGATGAGCACGGGAACGGGCAGTCCGCCTCCGGCGATTCCGGGTCGATCCGGCTGCGGGATGCCCTGCACGGCGCCGCGTTCTGGTGGATCGCGGTACCATTCGCGGTGATCGGGGGGTGCGCGGTCGCGGTGCAGATTCACTTGATCCCCTATCTGCAGGATCGCGGCTTCTCCCCGGGCTTCGCGGCGACCGCCACGGGATCGATCGGCTTGCTCAAGCTGCCGGGCCGGCTGATCTTCGCGCCGCTCAGCGAGCGGATTCCGACCCGCTACGTAACGGGCGCGGTCTTCCTGCTCCACGCGGTGGCGATCTCGGTGCTGGCGATCTCCGATACGACGGAGGCGGTGATCCTCTTCGTCGTGCTGTTCAGCGTCGGCAACGGGATGCTGACGATCATCCGGGCGACGGTGGTGGCGGACCGCTTCGGGACGCACGCTTTCGGCGGAATCAGCGGCGTGATCGCCTTCATGTGGCAGATCGCGGTGGCCGCCGGCCCGCTCGGGGTGAGCCTGCTGGTGGCGCGGTGGGGAAGCTATCCGCCAGTGTTCGGGCTTCTGGCGGCCCTGATCGCGGTGGCCGCGATCGCAATGTTTCGGGTTCGCGAGCCACCGCTGGTGCGATACTCCACTGGCGTCCAGGAGCGTTGACCGCATGGTGAGCCCCAGGGTGACGGGAGGTGTTACCGATGGCGACTCGTGCCCTAGTGGACCGTCAGCCCTCATGTGTCATTCCGACAGCTGTGTCCAGCAGTCGCATCGGTCGGGACGGTCCCTCACTGCGTATCGGGATACACTCCGCGACCAGAGAGCCTGTCCAAGCAGCTGCATCGGAGCGACGCGTGGGAAAGCTCCTGGTCCCGCGGGACCAGAACGCCCGTCCTTGCGGGCGTCTTGCCGATCCATTCGACGTCGCTCCGATGCCGCTTACAGGACATGCCCGCGGATCGGCGGCGAGAGATCCCAGACAGGCAGTCCCGAAGGGCTTGATGGACCGCATCCGCTTGATCCCTTCGGGATCATCTGTTGGCGGATGCGGTCCATTCGCTTCGCTACCGATGCGGCTGCTCGACACAGCGGTCGGGATGACAATTCAGCCTGGACGCTCCACTAGGGCACTGCTATTGCGATGGGCGTGACGATGGTGTAGTTATCGCTGAGCTGCATAGCGGTGATCGCGGTGCCGTCGTGAGGGACACGAGGTGCGCGCGAGGGTCGACCCTCGCGCCGATCGGGTGAGCAGGAAAACCGGGGGAGGGAATACATTGGATCTCGCGCCTGATCTGGTACGAAAAATGGTGGCCGAGCTGATCGGCACCTTCATGCTTGTATTCTGCGGAACGGGCGCGATCATCGCCAGCGTCGAGGGCGATGGCACGATCGGGCCGCTGGCCTACATCTTCGGATTCGGCTTCGCCCTGATCTTCATCGTTTACGCGATCAGGCATATTTCCGGCGCCCATGTCAATCCGGCGGTGACGCTGGGACTGGCCTTGTCCGGGAACTTTCCGATGGCGATGGTGCCCTTCTACTGGGGAGCCCAGATCGTGGGCGCCGTGCTCGCGTCATCGATCCTGCGGCTGACCTTTGGTAACGTGGCCAACCTCGGGGCCAGTGAAGTGAGTTCGGGCTTCAGTGTCCTCAATGGCCTGGTGCTGGAGATCGTCCTGGCGGCGATCCTGGTCTTCGTGGCCCATGCCGCGCTTACGGATGAGCGGTTTCCGAAAGCCGCTTCCGGGCTGGCGATCGGCGGCGCGCTGCTGGTGATCCAGGTCGTCGGTGGCCCAGTGACCGGTGGTTCGGTGAACCCGGCTCGCTCGATTGGTCCGGCCCTGCTCTCCAACACGTACAACGATCTCTGGATCTACCTGATTGCCCCGTTCATCGGGGCGGTGATCGGCGCGCTCGCGTACGAGTATCTCCGCCCCGCAAGTGCGGACGATGATGGGAACATGGACGGCGTCCGAGGCGTCGTACGGGACTCGCGCGGCGGGCCGCCGCGACGCACCCGTGACACGCGTGCGGAACGCCAGCGGCGGGAGCGTGCCGAGCACCAGAAGTCACGGCCACGGCACACCGACCACGGTGACCCGGTCGACCGCCCAGGGCGAAAGGCCCGCCCCCAGGTCGACTGGGATGATGCGGATGCAGATGCGGAACCGGACGCTGTAGCCCTTTCCGAACGACCGCAACGAGCGGAACGGGCGGAACGGGCGGACCGTTCATCCCGGTCCGAGCGTCCCAATCGCCGGGAACGGGCGGAGCGACCGCCGGGGGCGGAGCTCTCCGAACGCCCGGAACGAGCGGAGCGCCCAACCCGTAGGGAGCGGACAGAACGGACGGACGTTCCGCCGCGACGGGAACGGATGGAGTGGACTGAGCGTCCGGAGCGAGCCACCAGAGCGGAGCGCCCGGTCGAGCAACCCGTCGAGCCCGACGATGCATTCGAGGAGCTGGATGTGGACGTGGACGAGTTCGGCGAGCCGATGCCGCCAACCTTACCTCCACCAACGACGCCACCACGGAACACGCGCTGACGAGCCGGCCAGTCGGCATCATCCCGCCTGGACCTGTTCCAGGCGGGATGATGCCTCTCGCGGCGGCCACACGGATTCCGCCGCGGACCAGCCGTCAGGAAACGATGACCCCATGGCGACCTCGCTTGCATCACCGACCGAACAGCGCGATGACGACCTGGATGCCGCGACCGGCACGCTGCGCTTCCTGAGCGATCGCAATCGCCTCCGGATCCTCAGCCGGCTCACCCAATCCGAATCGTGCGTCTGCGACCTGATCGACGACCTCGAGTTGCCGCAGCCCCTGGTGTCGTACCACCTCGGAAAACTGCGCCGGGCCGGTTTGGTTCGCTCCCGCCGGGATGCGCAGTGGGTCTACTACTCGCTGGACCCGGATGCCTGGAATGCCTTGCTGGAACCGGTCCGAACGCTGCTCCATGCCGGCCCGCTGCCGCCTCAAGCCGCCTGGGGCGCCGGTCGCCGCTGCCCGCCCGCCGACGGTGCGAGAGAGAGCCTGAGCGAATAGGCCGGAGTCCAGGGGATGACGGGCACCCCGCCACCGCTCCCTTGGCCGCCACGCGGTCGGCCACTACACAGATCGAGCCATTCGCAGCGACCGTGAACTGTTGCGGACAGCCCCTCCACCCGTTCATCGTCCCGACACCAGGAACCGGTCCCGTCGGCCGCGGATGTTAAGTTCTACTCCTCACCCCCGTGTTTCCGTGCATATGCACCATCGTTGATATACGATGAGTCGATACGGTGTCGTCGGTACCTGGAAGGCTTGTGTCGCTCATGAGGTCATCCCCTGGGGTGTCGCCTGGTTCCGCATCTCCGCTCGATCCTTCCATGGCCGCCAAGGAGCGCATCGAGCAGCGCACCGAGCAGCGCATCGAGCGGCAACGCCTCTCCACGATCGACCGCTTCCTGCCGGTCTGGATCGTGGCGGCGATGGTGCTTGGGATCTTGCTCGGCAGGGTGTTCCCGGACATCGGTGACGCGCTGGACCGGGTCAAGATCGCCGGTGTCTCGCTGCCGATCGCGATCGGGCTGCTCTGGATGATGTATCCGGTGCTCGCCAAGGTCCGGTACGAAGCGCTCGGCCGGTTCTCGACGCAAGGGAAACTGTTCGCGATCTCGACCGTGCTCAACTGGATCGTCGGGCCGATCCTCATGTTCGCGCTGGCCTGGATCTTCCTGCCGGACCTGCCGGAGTACCGCAATGGGCTGATCCTGATCGGGATCGCGCGCTGCATCGCGATGGTCCTGATCTGGAACACGCTGGCCTGTGGCGACGGGGATGTCGCGGCGGTGCTGGTGGCGGTCAATTCCGTCTTCCAGATCGTGATGTATTCCGTGCTGGGCTGGCTGTTCCTGACCGCGATCCCGTCGTGGTTCGGCGCGGAATCGACGGCGCTCGATCTCTCGATGACCGATATCGCGGTCAACGTCGCCTTCTTCCTCGGTATCCCGCTGCTGGCCGGGGTGATCACCCGGCTCGTGCTCGTCGCGCGCAAGGGTGCGGAGTGGTACGACACGGCGTTCATCCCCCGGATCGGCCCGACCGCACTGCTCGGTCTGCTCTACACGATCGTGATCATGTTCTCGATGCAGGGCGACCGGCTGGTGGAGGCCCCGTTCGACGTGCTGAGGATCGCGGTGCCGCTGGTGATCTACTTCGGGCTGATGTTCTCGCTCTCGTTCATCGTCGCGAAGCGTGCCGGGTTCTCCTACGAGGAGACGGCGGCGATCTCGTTCACCGCCGCCGGCAACAACTTCGAGCTGGCGATCGCGGTTGCGATCGGGGTGTTCGGGATCGCCTCCGGCGAGGCATTCGCGGGGGTGGTCGGTCCGCTGATCGAGGTGCCGGTGCTGATCTCGCTGGTGTACGTCGCGCTCTGGCTGCGGGACCGGCTCTTTCCCGACGCGACGGCACCGATTGCCCAACGGGCCTGAACCGACGACCGCACATGGTGCTGTAGCTTGAGCATTCACCAGGGAGGAATGTCGTGATCGTTCCGAGCCGTGACGTGTTGATTGACGACGATCCAGAGCTGAAGGACGCGATCGACCGCGTAACCCGTCAGATTGCGGACGAGTGTTCCGGCGATTGCTGCGACCTGGCCCCATCGTTGGCGCTATGCGTCCGGGATGTCGTCACCGCCCGCTGGGGAGCGAGCCGGATCAAGACCTACGTGCCTTTGCTGGCACTCGATGACGTGCGTGCGTGCATCCGGTCCGGCCTGTGCGCGCCTCGGGGTGGTGGTGCATTCGCATGAGCTCATCCCCCTCCCGGATCGCCGTCCTGAGCGACATCCACGGCAACAGCGCCGCGACCGAAGCGGTGCTCGCCGACATCGGCGCCGCCGGGGACGCCGTGGCTCCGGATGCGACCTATTGCCTGGGCGATCTCGTCGGTTACGGCGCCCGCCCCAACGAATCAATCGACCTGATCCGGGAGCGGACGATCCCCACGATCATGGGCAACTACGACGACGGAGTCGGCTTCGACCGCGACGATTGCGGCTGCGCCTACAAGGACGAGGGCGAGCGCGAGCGGGGTCAGCGCTCGCTGATGTGGACCCGGTCGGTCGTGACGGACGACCGGAAGGCGTGGCTCAGGTCGTTCCCGCCCGAGATCCGGCTGGACATCAATGGCGTGCGTCTCCGCCTCGTGCATGGCAGCCCTCGCCGGATGAACGAGTATCTCTTCTCGGATCGCGACCCGGCGTCGCTGGCCCGGATCGCCCGGAGTGCGGATTGCGACGTGCTGCTCTTCGGTCACACCCACATCCCATGGTCGCGGCGGATCGAGAGCGTGCTGATGGTCAACACCGGGAGTGTGGGCAAGCCGAAGGATGGCGACCCGCGGGCGGGCTGGGTGTTGCTAACGATCGATACAGGCGGCGAGGTCGAGGTCGAGATGCGGCGGGTGGACTACGATGTCCCGGCGATGGCGGCGGCGATACGCTCGCAGTCCGGATTGCCCGATCGCTACGCGTTCGACATTGAGACGGGCGGCCGAGTGCCATGACAGCCTGAGTCACCCGCGCCCTGCCCGGCGCATTCCTTCTCCGCCCCCCTGCCCGGCGCATTCCTTCTCCGCCCCCCTGCCCGGCGCTTTTTGAGCGCTCGGGCGTTTTCTTTCGTGTAACCGGTTACACAGTCGATCAACCGGGGACTTCGGGAGCTCCGAAGTCCCCACGGATCAGCGAGATCGGAGCGAGCGTCGATGGCGGTTCCGCCGGAAGGTGCGGCAATCCGAATGCATCCGGATGATGGCGTGCCTGGCGGAGCGGCCTCCGACGAGGAGCTGGTCGCGCGGGCGCGGCGCGATCCCGGTCAGTTCGGGGCGTTGTACGCACGCTACGCCGGGGCGATCCACGCCTTCGTCGCGCACCGGACCGGCGATCCCGATACCGCGGACGACGTCACCAGCCAGGTCTTCACGCGGGCGCTGGCGGCTCTCCCCCGGTATCACACCGGTCCGTTCCGGGGGTGGCTCTACGCGATCGCGCGGAACATCCTGATCGACACGCACCGGCGCACGCGGCCGTTCGCCTCGATCGACGCGGCGGCCAACGTCCCATCACGCGAGCTGGCGCCAGAGGACGGGGCGATCGCCCGCGAGGCGCACGCGACGCTGATGGCGGCGCTCGACAGGCTCACCGCGACGCAGCGGGGGATCGTCCTGCTCCGGCTCCAGGGACTGACCGGCCAGGAGATCGCCGACGACCTGGGGATGACCTATGCCGCGGTGAAGAGCGCCCAATATCGCGCCTTCGGCCGGCTGCGCGAGACCCTCGGCACATCGGGCCTCGACCCCGCCGATCCGCCGGGTCCGTCCGGTTCGCCGCTGAAGGAGTCACACGATGAGAGGAGCTGAATCCTGGGGCGGGAACGATCCCGCCGATCGCCTCGACCACGAGCTCGACCAGATGGTGCGGGGCGAGCGCCGGGAGACCGGCACGGCATCCTCGGGTTTCGCATCGACGATCGACCGGCTCTTCGCGCTCGCCGCAGACTCCGGGATGAGTCCGGCGGGTTCCAGAGTGGCTGATCCACGAATTCGGAGGGCGCTTCGCGCCGATTCAAAACCGGCTTCAGCGCGAGGCGCTTTTGCCGGGGGATCCCTCGTCGTTCCGCTCCCTCGGGATGACCAGCATTCCGCAACGCACTTTATCAGGAGGTTTCCGATGTCCGTAACATCCACCGCCACGATCGTGGCGATCGTGCTCGCGATCACGTTCAGCACGTTCCAGCACCTTGGAAGTGATCCTTCGGGGTCATCACGGTCCGCCTCCACCCTGTTCGCTCAGGCGGAATCTACCCCACCGGCGACTCCGGTAATCGATTTATCCGTCGCGGCGCCGCGCGCGCTATCCAAGGACGACTGCAATGTCGAGCCGCGAACGAGCGAGGAGCTGATCCAGATTCTCAGCACGGTTCCAGAGAGCACTTCCCAACGCCTCGGCCCCCAACTGCCGCTCGATCAAGGCACGTTCGACGAGTTACAGCAGACACTCTACGCCTATCAGGCCTGTCTTAAATTTGGAAAGACCTTCCAATGGACAGCGCTGGAATCACCGAACGCCCTGAGGCACCGTGTGTATCAGCTGGGGCAAATTACACCGTATACACCATTGACGCTGTCCGAGATTATCGCCGGCTGGGAGGAGGTCGACGCGACCCGTGTCCAGGTGGCCGAGTTTGCGGGCACCGAGCCAGTTTGGATTCTGGACCCTTACAAGGAGGACGAATCAGGTGTCGTAGTCACCGAAAACTCTATCTATTTGCCCGCCGCCAACAGGTTCTTCAACGGCTCGGAAGTCAATTACGGACAACAGCAGACCGGAGTGATTTTCACTCCAGAGGACGAGGCATGGCGAATCGAAAGGTTTCCTTCAGTAGCGAGGGGATAGGCTGTTCAGCCGGGAACCATCCGGGGACACTGGTCCCAGACCAGTAGCTCCACGCCACAATCGGATTACTCCCGCGGCCACCCCGGAGAGACATCTCTCCGGGGTGGCCGTGTGTCCGGCGAAACGCGATGGCACGACAGGAGTCCCCACTCGCGGTCCTGATCACGGTCACGAGCACGACCCCGACGCGTTCGGCGTTGCCGCCTAAATTGGCACGACCTTGCAACCCCCGAAGGCAATTGTCGAGCACTTTTGCAACGCCGCGAGTGACACACTCCAGACATCTTCGACGCGGCCTCGGCAAGCGGGGCCGGAATGCTGAAAGGCGATGACGGGCGCATGAACATCAAGCGAAGAGACGGTGGCGATACCGACGGAGTGTCACGGCGGCGGTTCATGGCGCTCGCCGGTCTGATGGGGGCGCGCGCGGTCGGAACCGCCCTCGCTCCGGACGGGATCCGGATCGAGCGCGATACCGAAGCCGCCGCGACCAGACCGGAAACGCACGACGAGCACGGGGATCAGACAACGGCCCAGACGACAGCCGACGACGACGCAATGACCATCGATGAGATGGACGCGATGCACGAGCGGAGCGTGCGCGCGTTTCCGGCGCAGACGAAGGGGCTCGGCGGTCAGCCGCTCGAGTACGAGATGGACGGTGACGTCAAGGTCTTTCGCCTGACCCCCCAACTCGTCGAGTGGGAGTTCGACGTCGGGCAGACCGTCGAGGCCTGGACCTACAACGGGGTGGTTCCCGGTCCCGAGATCCGGGTCACCGAAGGCGACAAGTGCCGGTTCATCGTCGAGAACAGGCTTCCCGAGAGCACGGCGGTGCACTGGCATGGGCTGATCGTGCCGAACGACCAGGACGGCGTGCCGTTCATCACCCAGCCCCTGATCAAGCCGGGCCTGACCTATACCTACGAATTCCAGATCCGGGAGGGCAACGTCGGCTCGCACATGTATCACTCGCACTCGAACGCGGCGAAGCAGGTGCAGCTCGGGATGCTCGGCCCCTTCATCGTCGAGCCGAAGGATCCGTCGACCCGGCCGGCGTTCGACAAGGAATACACGATGATCCTCAACGAGGGTCCGATCGCCGGCTACAGCATCAACGGCAAGGGCTTTCCCTCGACGCAGCCGCTGACGGCGAAGAAAGGCGAGCGCATCCTCGTCCGGTTCATGAACGAGGGCGCGATGATCCACCCGATGCATCTGCACGGGATGCCGATGCAGGTCATCGCCAACGACGGCTGGCTCGTTCCCCAACCGTACCTCTGCGACACCGTCAATGTGGCGCCGGGTCAGCGCATCGACGTGATCGTCGAGGCGACCGAGCCCGGCACCTGGGCGTTCCACTGCCACATCCTGAGCCACGCCGAGAGCGATCACGGGATGTTCGGGATGGTCACCGCGCTGATCGTCGAGGAGTGAACCCGTTCCACCGCGCTCCCGGTGGGGCCAATCCCGCCTGACATTCAAGAGACATCGCTGTAAAGGAAATCCGTAATGGCCAAGCCAACCATGAACTTTCCCGTGAATCCGGTATTGCCGGGAGCTGGTGCGGTCGCGAATCGCCGTGCGTTCATCAGGGGGGCAACCGGGGCAGGATTGGCGCTGCCAGTGCTCGGAAGGTTCAATCCTCTCGACGCCGTCGCCCAGATGGGCGCGGGGCAACACCACGCCGGCTCCACGCCGGAACCATCGACACCCGTGCCGTTCGCGGTCTACGACCCGGTGCTGCCGCCGGTGAAGCCGGGACCCAAGGACTTCACTGTCGTCGCGCTCGACCGGACCGTCTACATCGCCGACGACGTTCCCTTCGCCGCCTGGACGTTCGATGGAACGGTGCCCGGACGCGCGCTGCGGGTCGTCGAAGGCGACACCGTGACAATGACGATCCGCAACGAGGGCGCGATCCACCACTCCCTGGACACTCACGCCGCGAAGACACCGGCGGATGTCAATTACCCGGACCTCGCGCCGGGCGAGGAATTTACCTGGAGCTTCGTGGCGACCACGCCCGGCGCGTTCATGTATCACTGCGGCACGCCACCGGCCCTGCTGCATATCGGAGCCGGCATGTATGGGGCGATGATCGTCGATCCCAGGGAAGGCTGGCCGGCGGCGCGGGAATTCGTGCTGGTGCAGAGCGAGTTCTATTTCAAGGGCAACGACGACGAGCCGGTCAAGACGCCGAACATGACGCAGATGATGTACGGCGCGTTCATGGACTACGTCGTTTTCAACGGTCATGCCTCGCAGTACGTCGACACCCCGATCAGGATCAAGGTCGGCGAGCCGGTCCGGATCTTCGTCGTCAACGCCGGCCCGAATGTCTGGTCGAGCTTCCACGTCGTCGGCGCGGTGTTCGACCGCGCGTACGTCAACGCCCACCCGAAGAACGAGCTCTTCGGTCTGCAGTCGATGAACATCGGCCCCGGTGACGGCGCCTGTGTCGAGTTCACGGTGGAGGAGCCCGGCCTCTACATCGGAGTCAATCACGCCTTCGGGCACGCGACCCATGGCGCGATGGCGAAATTCATCGCGGAATAATGCTCCCGGTGTGAGCCAGAACCGGCGGGCGAGCGACGGTCGGCACATGGAATGAAACCACTATTGGGGTGTGGGTCACGATCGTAACGTTGCTGGGCGGAATCAAGCGGGCAGAGCCATTCGCCTCCCTTCAGGGCGAACGCCCGGCGCGTGCGTCGTGTTGGGCGAACCGGGATAGAGCGCCCTTCAGATCCCGGTTCATCAACGGGGACTGCCGGGAGACATCGAATGGATCGACTGACGTCGGTAATGGTCCGGCTTGCGCTCGTTTGGCTCCTGGCGGGGTTCGTGATCGGCGGGGCGATGCAGGTCGACCGGGCCGTTCCGGGGGAGTGGCGAGCGTGGCTGGCGCCGAGCCATGGCCACATGCTGTTCATCGGCTGGTTCCTGCAGTTCGTGCTCGGGATCGCCTACTGGCTGCTGCCCCGCAAGCGATCCCCGGCACTGCCGCTGGGCTATGACGAGCGTCTCGCTTATGGGGCGGTGGTGATGCTGAACGCGGGCCTCGTGCTCCGCCTCGCCAGCGAGCCGCTGGAGCGCGTGGGTCATGGGAACAACCTGACCCTGGCGGCACTCTTCGCCTCCGCGCTACTGCAGATCGTCGCGGCATTGCTGTTCGTGGGCCAGCTCTGGCGCCGCGCGGCATCACGTGTCCGTTCCCGATAGCAATCGACGGAAGGAAGAGCGAGAACGATGGCGTCAGCCCCAAGGATCGGGAACGATCCACAGGCCCCCAAGTCGATAGATCTTCAGGAACTGGCGCGGTCCGCGCCGGGAAAGAAACCGGTCTGGTCGCACCAGAGCACGGACCTGAGCCTCAATCTCATCTCGTGCACTGCTGGTCAGGAAATCGGCAGCCATGTCAACTCCGAGGTCGACGTGGTGCTCGTCGGGGTCGAGGGTACCGGAAGCGTCGAGATCGACGGACGCAGCCATCCGATCGGGCCGGGTCATGTGGTCGTGATCCCTCAGGGAAGCCAGCGCGCGATGCACGGCGATAGCGCCCATTTCGCCTATCTGACCTGCCATCGGCGACGGGCTGGCTTGATGCCGATGTTGTCGCAGCCCATTGACGCAAGGTGAAACCGGGCGCATACCTACATCACCTGGGCGACTCGGATTCCCGCGGATCAGGGCTCCGGCGTTGAGGTACCGTCCGGCGCCGGATAGATCTGCTCATCGAAGGCGCTCAGTCCCCTGACCAGCTCGTCATCGACCTTCGGGAACTTGTCCCAGAGGCCGCCGGTCGAGGCGTCATCCCTGTCGAAGATCGCTTTGCCAGTTCCCGCCTCGTTGTCGATCATGGTCTGCATGAAGATCGTCGCCAGTTTCCGCACATCGTTATCGACGGAATTACAGACCGTGTAATAGATGAACTCGCCGTGCTGGACAATAATCATGACAGCCCGGTGCTCCCGGTTTCCTTCCTTTCCGGAACTTGCGTACCCCTTGCTCCTATCCCCGAGATCGAGACCGTAAACGTCGATCCCGCCACGATCAGGTGAATACTCATCAAGATACGATTCTATTGTCGAATCCCAGACGCCGAATCCCGAGGCGGCATGCTCGCTGGTGTCGTACCGTTGAATCTTTCCCGCCAGAAAGCTGATTCCCGACAGGTCGGGCAGATCCTTTCGGGCGCCAACCGGCGCGGGAGTCCCGATCGCGGCCGTCTTGATCGAAGCGGCCGCGTTCTTCCCGTCGTTCACGAATCCCCTGAACACCGATTCCTGGATGCCGTCGATCGAGTCGACGTCGTCAGCTGCCGGCGGAGTCTGGGCCGGGACCGCCGCGGTACTCATCGTGAGCGCGAGGAGCACAATGCCGATCAGGGCCGAACGTTGTGTCGTCGTTCTCATCCCGCTCCTGTCCTTGCGTTCACTTCCTGAAAGCGTGCGGCCCCAGTGGCAGAAGCTGTACCGAAGCAGTCGCAGACGTAGCACAGGGCTGGCTCAAGGTTAACCTATGGTTTATGGCCGAAACACAGGTGGTCTCAGCTGCTGGCGCTGGCGTACGAGCGGACCGCGATCCGCCAGTAGGCGCGCAGGAGCAGAAGCATCCCGGCACTGAGCGCGATCCCCAGCACGACGGCACCCCAGCTCCCCTCGCCGACAAGTGCCTCGGTCGGGAACGTCGTCGCGAAGCCGACCGGGAAGACGAAGGTGAGGAAGATGCGAACCGACCCCGGGTAGAACCCGAGCGGGAACATCCCCGCCCCGAGCAGATCCCGGAACAGCATCGGCAGCGGCTCGACCGAGGTCAGCCAGAAGGCGACGATCGCGGTCGCCGACCACAGGCACGTGAGCAGGACACAGCCGCAGGCGATCAGGAGCACGCCCTGGACCACGTCGACAGGCGAGGGCGATGCCCCGTCCCGGATCAGCCCGACGGCGATCAGGCCGGCCCCAGTGAGCACGTTGAACAGCTCCCCGGGCTGGAGCCAGCGCAACGTCATGTAGAACTGGCCTGACACCGGCCGGACCAGGACCAGATCGAGGTCTCCGCTCCGGATGGCACTGGAGAGGCGTCCCATGTTGGTCTCGACACAGATCGCCAGGATCGAGACCGTGAGCTGGAACACCCCGGTCAGCGCGATCACCTCCCCCTGTGACCAGCCATTCACATCGTCGGTGTAGGAGTAGAGCAGCAGGAGCGGCAGCAAAGAGAGCGCGCTCTGGACGATCCCGACCACGACTGTCGCCGCCAAATGCGCGCGGAAGTGGGTCTCGCGGACGACTGCCTGGAGCGCGAAGCGCCGCCAGAGACGGCCATGACGGCGCACCGCGTGCCACGGCGTCGGATCGAGCGGTGGCCGCTGGAATGACTCGCTCATCTCAGGCTCCCACCGCCGCGTAGGCGCGCATCCCGCGTCGCCAGAGCGCCATCGCGCCGGCCACGAAGAGGGCGGGATAGGCGAGCTGGAGCAGCATTCCGGTCACCAGCTCTCCATTCGACAGGTCGCCGATCACCAGCTCGATCGAAAACGAGAGCGTATAGCGGAAGGGCTGGATCTCTATGAACCCCTCCGCCCAGCCCGGCATCAGCGCCAACGGCACCAGCTGACCGCGCAGCACGGACGAGATCATCTCCCGCGCCCTGTCCATCCCAGTGACGTCCTCGAACCAGAATGCCAGCGCGCCCGTCATCACATGCATCGCGTAGACCATCACGGCGGCGCCGACCACGCTCACCATGAAGAGGAGCCAGCGGGCAGGATCCGACGGAAGCACGATCGCATCCCGGAACGACCACCAGACGAGCGCGATCAGCGGCGTCAGCACGACGGTCTTGACGATCTTCTCGCTGAGGTTGTTGGCGATCCCGCTGAAGTGCGTCGATCCGGGGCGGACGATCCACTTGGAGAGCGTGCCGTCCCTGATCTCCTGAGCCAGGAACCCGGCGATCCAGGATGAGGTCAGCATGCTGACGATCCCGAGCAGCACGAAGTACGTCGTCAGGTACTCACCGTCGACCGGCAGGTCCGCGCCGCTCTCGAGCGCGGTGCGCCAGATCAGCAACGAGATCACCGGGCCGATCACGACGCTCAGCATGTAGATGATGAACTCGCCGCGGTAGATCATGGAGCCGACGGCGTCGATTGCGATCAGGCGCCGGATGATCCGCAGCGATTGCGCGAGCGTCATCGGGCACCCTCGACCGTCGCGATCGCGCCATCGAGGGAGCCGGACCGGCCACGCCGGCCCGCCGCCGTGAAGAGATCGCGAATGATGTCCTCGACCTCGGCGTCGGCAACCCCGAGATCCAGGAGCGTCCCGAGCCTGGGCAAGCGCTCCAGCACATCGCTGAGGTGCTCGCGATGGACTTCGAGCCGGATGACCCGGCCGGCATCCTCGAAGGCAATGTCGCCGGGCTCGATCCCGAGGGCGTCGGCCATGGCGAGCCCGGCCAGCGCGGCCTCCGCGACCGGCTCCGCGAACACGGCGCGGACGAGCTTGCGCGGCTGGATGTCGTGGACCAGTGCGGCGAGGCCGCCGTCGTAGGCGATCCGCCCATGGTTGACGATCATCACCCGCGAGCAGAGTGCCTCGATGTCGTCCATGTCGTGACTGGTGATCAGGATCGTGGTTCCGCGCAGCCGGTTGATCTCCCCGAGAAAGGTGCGAACGCGCGCCTTGGCGACGACATCGAGCCCGATCGTCGGTTCGTCGAGAAAGACGATCTCCGGGCGGTGGAGCAGCGCCGCCATCAGCTCCAGCTTCATCCGCTCGCCGAGCGAGACCTTGCGGACCTGGACATCGAGTAGCGCGTCGACCTCGAGCAAGGTCGCCAGCTCGTCGACGCTCGACCGGAACTCGGCATCGCCCAGCCCGTACATTTCCTTGTGCAGGAGAAAGCTCTCCATCGCGGGGACATCCCACCAGAGCATCGACTTCTGGCCCATCACGAGCGCGATCCGGCGCAGGTACTCGACGTTCCGCTCGGAGGGCCGGAACCCGCTCACCTCCAGTGTCCCGGAGGTCGGATAGAGCAGCCCGGAGAGCATCTTGAGCGTGGTCGTCTTTCCCGCGCCGTTCGGCCCGAGCAGCCCGACGACCTCGCCCGGCTCGACCGTGAACGAGATGCTGTCCACGGCGAGCCGGGTCTCGTAGGTGCGGTGCCGGAGGCCCCGGATCGCGGCGAGCACACCGGCCTTCTGCTGGTGAAAGGTGTAGGTCTTGGTCAGGTCGTCGGCAACGATGACCGGGGTGGTGGAACGGGTTCCGGCGGTTGCGGACCCGTCGACGAGGGGCGCGGAGTGACCCTGCCGCATGCAATCCTCACAATCAAGGGAATCTCGATGTCGCGATTTCGATGCGCACGGCGACGCTCCGGGCCATCCCGGGAACGGGCGATGTCATCGGAATCACGATGACGGACCTAGTGATGGAAGCGATTACGGCAGATCGACGCCATGGTGCTCTCTTCTGGATGGACGCGGGGACGCATCCCCACCCCACATGCGGCCGAGCGGCCATCATAGCAGACCAGATCGCGAGGCGGGCGCGCCACCATCCGTCATTCAGAGCGCAGCGAAGAATCGCCCGGCGAAGCGCACAATGCGAGAGTCGATCAGGGAGCGGCGATTCCGGTGAGGAGGTGATCCCTGCCGCGATGCTTCCGGGGAGCCGGGTCCGCACTCCCTATCCTTGTCATTGTCATTGTCATTGTCATTCAGAGCGTAGCGAAGAATCGCCCGGCGAAGCGCACAATGCGAGAGTCGATCAGGGAGCGGCGATTCCGGTGAGGAGGTGACCCCTGCCGCGATGCTTCCGGGGAGCCGGGTCCGCACTCCCTATCCTTGTCATTGTCATTCAGAGCGCAGCGAAGAATCGCCCGGCGAAGCCGGTGCGAGCAGCTGCGTCCCGAGGCGCACAATGCGGAAGTCGATTGAGGAGCGTGCGTTCGTATGAAGCAGGGCTATGTCTACATCCTGGCAAACGCCAGGAGAACGGTCTACACGGGCGTCACCAGCGATCTCGAGAGCAGGATATGGCAGCACAAGGCCCACGCTCACGAAGGTTTCACGAAGCGCTACAACGTGACGAAGCTTGTATGGTTCGCGGAGTTTGCACGAATCGACGATGCCATTGCCTTCGAAAAGGCGCTCAAGGGCAAGTCGCGGGCAAAGAAGGTCGCGCTGATCGAGGAGTCCAATCCGCGCTGGAACGATTTGGCTTGGAACTGGTTCGAGACAGGGGAGATCGTCGGCAGCACCGACGAGAGCGCTTCGCGCAGGGATTCTTCGCTTCGCTCTGAATGACGGTCACGGGCGAGCGGGCCAAAGGCCGCTTCCCACCGGCTTCGCCGGGGAATTCATCGCTGCGCTCTGAATGACGGGCTTGGCGCGCGGAGGTTGAAGGCCATCGTGCGGCTGTCCCGCCGGCGTGCGCTGCGCGATGCTGCTGCTCGCACCGGCTTCGCCGAGAGATTCTTCGCTACGCTCTGAATGACCGTCGCGGGGCTTGCGATCCGAAGGCCACCGCCCGGCGGCACAGCGCACGAGCGCTTCGCGTGGCGCTCTGAATGATGGTCACGGGGCGCTTACCCTGGGGCCGCCGCACGGTTGGCGGCGAGCACCTCGCTAATCCGCTCGAAGACCCGGTTCTCCCTCCAATAGGCGCCGTGGGCGGCCGGGAACGGAATTCCCTTCGGCTCTATCCGCTCGTCGATGACGCCGGGGACATGGGCGAAGATCGGCTGGGCGCAGAACGAGAGAAAATCGTTCGGGTTGTAAACGTTCAGCCAGGGTGCGAAGGGCATGGTGGCCGGATCGTCCGGCGAGAGGTTTTCCAGCGAGTGCAGCGCGTACAGCAACGGAGCCTGCGTCCCGGCGGTCACCAGCAGCTCGACCTCGCGCCGGTCGCCCTGGGAGAGCAGATCGACCAGGATCACCCCGCCCAGGCTGTGCCCGACGGCGACGACCGGGGGTTCCAGCCCCCGCATCTGCTCCTCGACGTAGTCCCGGAAGGTCTCGCCATGCCGCAGGTAGAAGGCGACATCGGCCAGAAACGGCGCGGCGTAATCCCGCATCAGGTGGAGGCGGCGCTCGCGCACGAACTCCGTTCCCCGCGTCTGCAGAAAGCGCACGAGCCGGTTCTCGAGCAGGGCCGTTCGGGGCCGCGTTTCCTCCTCCCGCGCCATCGCGCGCTCGATCTCGTCGACAAGGGCGTCGCGGGCATCGGCATCGACGGCGGCCTTCGGCTCGCTCCCGGGCGGGGCAAAGCGGTGGCGGGCGAGGGCGCTGGCGACGATCGCCTGGGCGACGACCCGGATCAGCCCCCGGCTCACGGCGGGGACGGAGCCATAGCCATCGCTCGTCAGCTCGTCGCTGACCGCGATGTCGCTGGCGGCGCGGGCCAGGTCGTCGCGGCTGAGCCCAGAGTCGTCCGCCTTGGGCGGGTCGTGGGCGATCCGGTTGACGACCTCGAGCAGGGTCGGCGCCGATTCGTCATCCTGATCGGCGGTGTCGAGCTCAGGCAGGGCGCTGAAGAGCACGACCCGCAGCTCCATCAGGGGATCGCGCAGGAGCATCTCCCAGGTCGATGTCTCCCGGTCGGCAGCATGGGTGGCGGCATCGGCGGCGGCGGCCGGTCCCTCCTTGCCGGGGTCGGGCGGTGCGTCGTCGGGGATCGTCCCTGGCGGCAGGGTCTTGGCGACGAGGCTGCGCCACTCGTCGTCGAACTCGTCGCCGATCGTGACGCCCCACTGGCAGCCGACGATCCGGAAATCGGCCAGGTCGTTGGCGATCAGCCCGGCCCGCACGAGGTCCATCGTCCGCTCGTACCCGCCCTGCCGGACGCCGGTGCCGTGCACGAAGAAGAGCGTCCCGGTCATGCCCCGCCTTTCCAACATCGACGATCGAACCGCGCGGAGGAACCCGCATTCCAGCCAAGCCTCCGCCGGGATCGTGCCACGCCCGGGGGCCACGATGGGGAAACAAGGGGTTCTGGGGCGCGAGGGTCAGCATGGCCCTCCGTCAGTGCCCTCCGGCGGGTTGCACAGAGCTTGGCCAAACGATTCGGAGGGCGCCCCCTTCGACTCCGCTGCGCTGTGCTCCGATGCCGCTTACCGATGCGGCGGCTAGAGCAGGCATTCGTGCCGACTCAACGACCGGCTGCGGCGCGGAGCGCTTGCGCCGGCCACGCAGCTGTTCGACGCGGCTGTTCGACGCGGCTGTTCGACGCGGCTGTTGGGATGACAACCTCCCTGCAAAACGGTCTATCGTTCGGCCCGCACCGACCACGGGGTTCGGCCCCAGGGCTTGAACAGAGAGAGGCCGGACGCAATCGCGAGCATGGTGAAGGAGACCGCCGCCGGAAACAGCAGCTGGGTCGGCGCCGGGCCGAGCACGTCGCGCACGGCATCGGCGCTGGCCGTGGCGTCGGGGCGTGCCAGATCATTGATCTCCGGAACCAGCAACACCAGCACCAGCACTGTCAGGATCACCCCGAACGCCAGCTTGATCGCCACCCACCAGTAGCGCAGCACGCCCCATTTCGTCCCCCAGCCAAGCAGCACTCCGCTGACAAGCATGCCCAGGCTGAACACCGGGACCGCCACCGGGACGAAGACGCCGAGCGCGATGTAGCAGCTTGCCGCGACCGCGCCGTCATCGGTCGTCAGGCCGGTGACGAGCAGCAGGAAGAACACGATATCCGCCCCCATCCAGCCGATCCCGGACACGATATGCACCAGGAGCGTCAGTTTGCGCTGGCGTGGCGAGAGGCGCCAGCCGATGCGGCGATCAGTCATGACGGGCGGGCTCCTTCCCCAGGGCGGGCTCTGGCGATCGCATGGTGTCCGCCGCCGCACCAGCGACGGGCTCGTTCGAATCGGTCCTGACCGCAACATTTCCTTGCAGCCGATCGAGTAACCGCACAAGCTCGGCGATCTCGTCACCGCTAAGCCCCGCACGCAGGCGCTGGTCGAACGCGATGACGGCGCCCAGCATGCCCTGGAACGCGGCCTCGCCTTGGACGGTGAGCTCGACGATGTGGACGCGACGATTCGCCGGATCGCGGCGCCGGGTGATGAGTTCATCCATTTCCATCGCGTTCAGATGATGGCTGACGGTGGCTCCTTCGATGCCGACCATCGCCGCCAGCTCGCGTTGACTGGCCATCGGCGTGCGCTTCAGCGACATGAGCACCAGCCAGACCGGGCGCGAGCCCCCGGCCCGCGCGAGCGCGGCATCGAAGGCTCGGTTGACAGCGCGTGCGGCGTTCGAGAGGGTGATTCCGATTGGTGGGGCCGAGGGTCGTTTGTCCATGGACACAGTCTAACACGATCGTATGATATCTAATCATTCGCTATATAACTCTTTGCCCTCTATCGTTCAGCCGTGCACCGAAGCGTGATCATGATCGGCACCAGTCCCGCGGCGGGCCATGATTCGACATGGAGCCGGCTGGGTCGAGGCCGGTCCCGTAACGATCCCTATCCCGGTCCCGTCGAAGGCCTGGTCGACGACGACTTCGTGTCGTGATACATGAACCGAACCGGCCACCCGGAGCGTGCGATTTCGCCGCCGCGGGGACCAGTCACACGTATGGACTTCCGTATTGACAGATCGACAGCGCGATGCCCTTCCGGCAGAATGGCGGCAGCCGACCACCGATTGACCGCTCCCGGACGCCATACTCGTCTGCCGAGGGCGATCGTTCAGGAAGAGACCCATCATGCCAGTCACCACCCCCGGCGTGTTTCGGACGCGACTTTCCAGCCCCACCCGCATCGGCTGACCCATCGGGGCACTTTTCCTCCGCGGCTCCATACCCGGATCTTCGTTTCGCGCCAGCCACCGACGACCCGGCCTGCCCTCATTCCGGGGCGCGGTCCTGTTGCGCTGAAAGCTGTGCTGAAGAACGGAGATGACTCCCCTATGCTGACCTCTCTCCTCTGGCGGCCACGATGGCCGGCCAGTCCGGTACCCGTCTACCTGCTGTTCAGCGGTGGCATGGCCGCGCTCTACAAGCTCGTGTTCACACTCAATCTCGTCCACCAGGCGACCGTCGTCGGGCTCAGCCCGTTCCAGCTGGTACTGGTCGGGACCGTGCTCGAAGCGACCTGCTTCCTGTTCGAGGTACCGACCGGGATCGTCGCCGATCTCTACAGCCGGCGGCTCTCGATCATCGTCGGCTTCGCGTTGATTGGCGCCGGGTTCATCCTCGAAGGCTCGGTCCCGATCTTTGCCGCCGTCCTCACGACGCAGGTGCTCTGGGGCATTGGCTACACCTTTACCAGCGGGGCGACCGAAGCCTGGATCACCGACGAAGCCAGCGAAGACCAGATGGCCCCGGTCTTCCTGCGCGCGACACAGGCCGGGCTGATCGGAACCGTGATCGGAATCATGTTCAGCGGCTCGCTCGGCCTGATCTCGATCCAGCTCCCGATCGTGCTCGGCGGCGTCGGGCTTGTCGCCCTGACGGTCGTGCTCCCGCTGGTGATGCCGGAGCGGAACTTCCAGCGCACGCCAGCGGGAGATCGCACGACGTTCCAGCGGATGGCGAAGACCTTCCGGGACGGGTTGGTGCTGGCGAGATCGCGAGCGATCGTGCGGACGCTGCTGCTCGTCTCCCTGGTGATCGGGCTCGCCAGCGAGGCGTTCGACCGCTTGTGGATCGTCTATCTGCTCGATTCGTTCACGCGCCCGGTGGTATTCGGGACGCGGAATCCGGTGGTCCGGTTCGCCCTTCTCGCGCTCGCCGGGACGCTGCTCTCGCTCGGGGCGTCGACATTGACCGAGCGGATCTCGCCGGGCCCGATTGCGCATCTGCACCCGACGCGGCTGATGGCGGGGCCGGCGAGCCTTCAGGTTACGGCGATCGTCGTCTTCGTGCTGTCCGTCGTCAGCGGCAACCTCTGGGTGGCGCTGGGATCGCTATGGCTCAAGGACATCAGCGGGACGTTCTCCCGACCGATCAGTGCTGCCTGGATGAATCGCAACCTCGAAGCGCGAACGCGCGCGACGGTGCTCTCGATGGGCGGGCAAGCCAACGCGATCGGCCAGGTCGCGGGCGGCCCGGCGCTGGGCTGGGTCGGCAGCGCGAGATCGGTGCCGGCGGCGCTGCTCGGATCGGCGATCGTGCTGTCGCCGGTGGCCTGGCTCTCTATGCAACGGTCACCAACGTGAGCGATGGCGAGCGCGGCGAGTCCCCCGGGGAAGAGATCGCCCCGCCATCTGACCACCATCATTGACGACATCACCCGCAAACCGGCGCGGATCCCCTGCTACTATAGCCGGACTATCTTTGGCTCATCCGCTTCCTGAAGGAGTATCCCGATGGCTCGCTATACCCGGCTCGTGGTCCTGATCGTCGTGCTCGGGATGGTCGCCGTGGTGAACCAGTCCGCGTCCCGGGCGCAGTCCGATGCCACCCCTCCGGCGTCCCCAAAGGCATCGCCCGCGGCGTCGCCACAGGCGACGCCGGTGCCCGGGAGCACCCTGTTCTTGCCGACCGCCGCGCAGGTTCCCCCCGGTCTCGAGCTGACGGAGGATCGCGCCCGCGACCTCGACGAGGTGACGGCCAACTTCGCCGATCCGGCGGCGGCACGACAACAGTTTGTGGCTTGGGGCTGGCGGCGCAACGACATCCGCGCCTTTCACACTCCGGCCAGCGCTCCCGCCCCACCGGAGGAGATCGACGGCATCTACGTCAGCGTCCACGAGTTCGGGACGCCCGGATTCGCGGCGGAGGCCCTCGATTACGCGTTCGACGTGCAAGCGGCGGATGGGATCCTCACAGAGATCCCGATCGCCCCGCTCGGCGAGACGTCGCGGGCGCTCTACGGGACGTTGTCGTACGGAAACGAAGTGACCATCTACGTGCAGCGGGGCAATCACCTGATCCGGCTCTCGGCCTCTTCACCCAGCGGAGACCCGAGGGCGCAGGCGACCGCCCTGATCGAGACGATGATCGGCACATGAGTTCCGCTTATGTCGCATTCGCCGATCGCACCGTTCGCGCGCTGGTCAGGGGTCAAGGTTTCTCGAAGGCGAGGATCATGAAGCGCGGGAAGCGGCTCCCCTTGGGAAGGATCCAGTCGATCCCGAACACGTCGGGCACGTCAACCAGCTTCATCAGGCGAAGCCCGGCATCGAAGAACGCATCCAGTTACTGCTCCAGCGTGCGGTGGTAATAGTGGGCCTTGATGCCCTGCTTCCACAGGCCAGCGTAGATGCCCAATGCATCTTCCGCGAAGTAGTCGGTGATATGCTCGCGAACAACGGATGAGTAGGGGTTGTTGAAGCCGAGGACGATCCGCGCGCCGGGCTTCGCGAGCGACGCCAGCGTGGCCCCGAAACCGCGATAGTCCCGCACGTCGTTGAGGGCGAGGTACGAGGCGATCAGGTCGAACCGGCCTTCGAGGTCCGGCAGCGGTTGACTGAGATCGGCCAGGCGGTATCCGATCACCCCATCGACATCGCGATCGCGCGCCTTGGCGATGAGACGGGGCGAAAGGTCGATCCCTGTGACGTGGGCACCCCGCGCGGCCAGCATCCGGCTCAGGTAGCCCTGCCCGCAACCGGCGTCGAGCACGTCCTTGTCTTTGAGATCGCCGAGCAGGTCAAGGAGCAGGTCTGGAAACGTGGTATCGACGAGCTGCCCCGGCTCGCGCTCCGAGAGCCAGTGGTCGTACACGTCGGCGTACTCGTCCCACGGATTGACGTTCTGTTCGATGAGCGTCGTCATCCCGGGCTCCTTCCCTATAATGCGCGCGTGCCGGGGGACGTGGTTTTGCCGCAGGATAACGTTACCCGAGGTGGAGCAGGAGTCGGGCGCCGAGGAGCCCCGTGGGCGGCAGCGGGCGGACGGTCCGCACCAGACCCTGGAGGTGGCCGGGGTCGCTGAGCCAGCGCTGGGCCACCCCCTCGCCGCGCAGCCAGGGCAGACACCGGCGCGACACGAAGCGCGCGTACGGGCGCAGCCTATCGGCGACCGGCTCATCGTCAGGCAACACGTTCGCCAGCACCTCTCCCGCCCGCGCGCCCGATTCCAGGGCGAAGGCGATTCCGGCGCCCGTCAGCGGCCCGACGAGCGAGCCCGCCTCGCCGGCGACCAGCAGGCAATCAGCGATCAGGCGACGCGGCCGGGGGCCGAGATCGAGCGGCCAGCTTCGCGCGCGGCCAGTCGGGGAGGCGTTCCGCAGCCAGGCGGCGGCGGGCGATGCCGGATCGCTCACGAACCGCTCGTAGAGCGATCGCAGATGCTCGTCGGCCCCGCCTTCGGTGAGCGTGCCAACTCCCACATTCGCGCCACCCTCCGGAAGCGGGAAGACCCAGCCATACCCGGGCAGCACCCACTCGTTGAGGCAGAACGCGATCCGGTCCGCCGGAGCATCGACGCCGGTGAAGTAGCCCCGCATCGCGATCCCGCGCGGCGGCTGGCCGGGCTGATTCCGCCCGTCTGTCCCTTCGGACGCGAGGCGACACCCGTAGCCGCCGGCGATCACCACGGCCCGCGCGTGCAGCGCCACGTCGCCGTCCGGGGTCGAGCCCGCCACCTCCCGCCCGGCGCCATCCCAGGTCGAGACGCGACGGACATTGACCTGGCGCACCTCGGCGCCCGCGCGTTCGGCGGCGCGGACCATCGCGGCGTCGAAGATGGTGCGCGGAACGACGCGGGCATCCGACCGGGAGAGCATGGCCCGACCGAGGCCGGTTTGTGGAGCCAGGTCCAGCTCGCCGCGATCGGCGGCGACGAATGCCCCGCGCAGGCGGGCGTAGGGCGCCAGGTCGGCCTCCGCGATCCCGAGCTTCCGCGCCCACGTCATCGCCCGCGCGCCGATCAGGTCACCGCACGGCTTGTCGCGCGGGAAGGCCGCGCGGTCGAGGAGGAGCACGCGGCGACCCGCCCGCGCCAGCGTGATCGCCGTCGCGCTGCCGGCTGGCCCCGCCCCGACGACGATGATCTCCGCCGCTTCCCGCTGTTCCTGATGGTCGGTCATGTTCCTGTCCTCGCGAGCGATTCGGTTGTTTGGATTGCACAGCGCGTACCGCCCGGCGTCGGAATCTCGTTCATTCGACCGGATCGCGAAGGGCCTCATCCCTTGCCTGAGACGTCTCCGGATCGGCGACCTCACCGGCATGACGCGCTCGGCTGTACAGAAGCAGCGCAGGCGAGAGCGCGAAGCCCGCCGCGACCATTGCGGCACGCAAGCCGAAACGCGTGCCGACGGCTCCGATTGCCGGGCCGCCCGCAAGCTGACCAAGCGCATCCGCCTGACCCATGACCGAAAACACGGTGGCGCGGACGCTCGGGGTGATGCTCCGGTTGAGCCATCCATCCTGGATCGGCCCGATCACCGAGCCGAGGAGGCCGACGCACCAGAAGGCGGCAAGGGCGATCCAGAAGTTTCCCGCCAGACCGAAGGCGACGATGGCGACGAGCCGAATCCCGTTGATGATGAACAGCGCGTTCGCTGCCCTGGCTGTTGTGCTGGTATCGAGCCGGCGAATCACCGCCTCGACGGCGAGCAGGCCCAGAAGACTGGAACCGAGGTTGATGAGTCCGAACCAGACGATCGGCTCCAGATGGATAACGCCGGGAAAGCCAATCACCCTGATGAAGTGTGCCTCATTCAGCCGGTCCAGCGCTTCACCGGTGGCGGCGACAACGGCTGAGACGAGGAGGAATATCGAGAGCAGCGGTGTAAACCGGACCAGCCGGACACCGTCTCCCGCGGTGACTGTCATGGAATGCCAAGCGGCGCTCCAGCTCGTTCGCTCCCCCCGGGAAGCTGGCTGGAATCCTGTCTCGGGCATCACCACGACGAGGACCACACCCAACGCGAGCATCAGCATGCCGCCGATGACGATCGGCAGAGCCAGGTCGATCGTGCCAAGTGCGACCCCGATACCGAGTCCGACGATGCCGCCCGCAAGCCGGAGCTGGCCATACCGGAGGTAGGCGTTGCGCACGCGATCCTCCCCCAGCTCATCGGCGATCCAGGCTTGAAGCGCTCCGCTGATGAAGGTGCCACCGATCCCGTGGAGGACCACCCCCAGGAGAATGACGCCGAGCAGCGGCGTGACGCCTTGGACGATAAAGGCAATGCCGATCAGACATTCGCCGATGATGATCGACAACCGACGGCTGTAGGTGTCAGCGACGACGCCGGTCGGCACTTCGAACACCAGCTCGGTAATCTCCAACACCACGCCGATAATGACGAGTTGTAATGGGTTAAGCTGCACGACTTGCACGTAGTAGACCGCGAGCGGGGTGTAGATCATCTGCAGGAACACAGCAGACGCCAACCCCATCGCCAGGTAGACCGGATACGCAGCGGGCTTTCCAGACACAACGGGTCTCCCTGAGCAACCCACGCCGCCGCACCTGGGTGTCGGTCAACGTTGGGCTGCTGCTGGCCCGCGATCCGCTGCTGTGAGGGAACTCCGTAGCGCTGACGTGGTTTCGCGCCAGCGATCGAAGGGAACGGAGTATTGAGCGTTGGGGATGGAGTATCGCTAGGCAGCGTTACCAGACACCAACGGAGTTCGAACAACTGCGATCACGGGACGTATGTTCATGATCTCGTTCAGCTGATCTCGCTCCATTTGTAGACTCCTAACTCACCTAGAGCGGATTGCAAAATGGTAGACGGTATGGCAGGGTTCGTGGATGCCCCGTGGTTATTCCCGTGATCTCCGCGAGCGCCTGCTGCATGCCGTGACGTCCGGCGTGCCGTTGGGTGAGGTCGCCC